>PPYE01207118.1_pt1 | contig 138523 bp, 134 predicted proteins | sample 1559881 | NCBI WGS metagenome assembly PPYE01 (sample SAMN08240022, study PRJNA423297) | Human gut metagenome, whole genome shotgun sequencing project.
TCAATCGCTCGTTCGGCTGCTATAAAACGGCTGACATTTCGCAGTATAAGGACGTATCCAAGAGCAAGTGGTATTACAAAGATGTTGCGCTCGCCGTCCAGATGGGTACTTATAACGGGCGCAGTTCTTCCTCAATGGCACCAGATTCGCCTATCACGCGGCAGGAAGCCATGACGGTCGTTGCCCGTGCGCTGGAGTTGGACTACGATTCGTATTCCAAAACAGATCTGTCTGCGTTCTCCGACCGCAGCGAGATTTCCAACTGGGCGCTGCCCTACGTCCGAGCAATGGTCGGTGCGGACTATATCCACGGCCGCGGCAAAGTCCTTGCACCGCTGGATAACATCACCCGCGCAGAATTTGCACAGATTTTTGCAAATATCATTGGCACTTACATTGTGTCCAAGGGTACTTATGACAAGGACATTAAAGGCAGTGTCCTGATCCGCACCGACGATGTAGAGCTGAAAAACCTGACCGTAGACGGCGATCTCATCATCGGCTGCGGTGCGGCAGACGGTAAAATCACGCTCGACAACGTGACCGTCAAGGGTCGTCTGCTCGTCTGGGGCGGCGGTACAAAAGCCGTGTACTGCAACGCTGGGACGAATATGCCCGCTGTTGTCGTAGCCCGCGTAGACGATGCCGTGAAAGTCATTTATGACAGAGATTCCACCCTTGCGGTCATTGACACGATCAAGGTTCGTATCACCGAACGTGCGAAGCAGCACAAGGAAACCGAAGTCATTTTTTACGACGTTTCCGGACTGCGTGAAGCGCAAAAGCAGCTCAATGCCATCGTCGCAGACAATCAGATTGCTCTTACTGCTCCTGCTCATCTATATGCTCTGGTCGGAGAATCCAGCGTGAAAGCCGAGTTCATCAACAATAGCAAGAACGATACCTATAAGGTAGAAATTCGCCGCAACAAAGACAATGCGCTCATTGCCAACGCTTTTGAGCTGGCTGCGGGCAAGAGCATCTCGACGCTTATGCTTCTCGAAATTCCGGAGTTCGGCAATGTGGATTGCACGGCCACGATCACAGCATTCCGCGACGGCAAGCAGATCGGCACGCTGAACACAGAGCTGACCTTGCACACAGCGTATTTGTGGCCCAAGGAGGTGCGCTGATGAACAATGTTAAAAAAGCAGCGGCGCTGCTTCTGGCGCTGGCGCTCATTTTCGCGCTTCCTGTGCCTGCGTCGGCAGCGGAAACAACTGAGGCCCGTGTGCCGGTGACGCTCACCGTGGTCAATACGGTTTCCCCGATCTCCTGCACGGTTCCTGCCGCGTTGCCTGTCTCGTTGGTAGATGGCTACGTCGTTTGCGCAAATAATGCGGCAATTACCAACACCGGCAAAACCGGCGCAATTCGTGTGACCAAGGTAGATGTTCAGGCAGGTACGTTTGAAATCGGAAATTTTGACGATTTCAGCGCAGGCAAAAACAGCATCGCACTTAGCATCAATGGTTGCAGCACGAAAGGTGCGGGTGCTTTGACCCTCGTAGACGGCGCGTTCCCGGTGATTGCCGCCGAGAAAAATCTCGCCATTCGCTACAAGGCCAAGGTTTCTGCGAGCGAGGCCGTCACGAACATCAACGCGGCGACCGTGATCTTCACGATCGCCGCCGTGAGTGAAAAGGAGGCTGCATAATGAAGAATTTCAAAAAATTCACCGCATTTGTGCTGGCTCTTTGTATGCTGTTTTCGCTGTCCGTCGCGGCATTTGCCGCCGACGCGGACGAACACACGATCTATGACAGCGCGCCCGACGAAGAAATTTCAACACAGTCTGAGTCAGCTTCCTCCGGCACGATCCCCGGCAGCAAAATCAAATGGGAGTTGGACAGCAAAGGCTGGCTGACGATCTCCGGCTCCGGCGAAGCGCCGGTGTTCCAAAGCGCGGACGATCAGCCGTGGGCGGCTGTCCGCGACCAGATCACCGAGGTCTGGTTTGAGGACGTGGAAACGCTGACGATCCCGGATCTGGCGTACTGGTTCGAGGGCTGCGTCAACCTGACCACCGCCGAGCTGCCGCTCGCGCCGACCATTGGCAAGCACGCCTTTTATAACTGCCCAAAACTCTCTACACTGACCATGTACTACGGTGAAACGGTTCTGAACAGCATCGGCGAAGATGCCTTCTGGCGGGAAAATGACAGCGGCGATACACTCTATATCGGCTATATCATCGGGTATCCCAAATCGTCGGTGCCGTTCTACGATTATGATTGGGCCGGCTCCAATCGGAACAACAAATACTTCTACGATTTGTACGGCGTATATTCCGATACCCCCGCAGCCGTTGGCATCATGAGTGCGCCGGGCATTTCCGTCACCTCGACTGGCTCGATTATCGGCAACTGCCCGTCGTGTGGGAAGTATTCATTCCAAGGAACATACGTCGAAGTCGCACATTCCTCGCGTGGTCATGCCAACTATAATGAATGCAATAGCTGCCATTACGTTCAATATTTAGGAACATACACTACCAAGAGCCACGGATCCGGTGCTTATGGGTCGGGCACCTGCCCGGAATGCGGTAGCCATACATGGGTATTACAGAGTCAGCAGGCCGCAACTTGCACCAGTAATGGATACCGTAATTATAGCTGTGCTTGTGGCCAAACCAAGAGCGAAACCATCTATTCCAGCGGTCACAGCTATAGCTATGGCTCGTGGGAGCAGCATTCCTCCAGCCAGCACCGGCGCACCGGTTCTTGCCAGAACTGCGGTGCAACGGATTATGATTATGCCAGCCACAGCATGAGCTATAGTTCCTGGAGCAATTCTTCTTCCAGTCAGCACAGCCGTTCTGCCACCTGCCGCACCTGCGGGTACTCCACAACAGAGTATAGCAGTCACAGCTATTCGACAGGCTCTTGGAGCAAGTACAGTGATACCCAGCACCGGCGTACAAAGACCTGCTCCGGCTGCGGTGCGTCTACCTATGACTATGCTGACCATTCGTATAGCTACGGCTCGTGGGTTTCGGACAGCGAAACGCAGCATAAGCGCACCAAGACGTGCTCGGCTTGCGGAGATTCTGGCTATGAATACGCTGACCATGTAGATACCGACAACGATGGGAAATGCGATGACTGCGGGGCTACTGTTTCGCTGACGGTTACATGGGATGCAGGTGCGAATGGCGGTTTGATCGACGGGAAGGCAACATACAGCGAAACCGTCCAGCCGAATAGCAAGCCGACGATCCCTGCATCGCTCCCGGTCAAAAAGGGACACAGCTTTAAGGGCTGGTACACGGCCAAAACAGGCGGCAAGCTCTACAATACCGTCACTTCGATCACGGCCAGCACAACATTTTACGCGCAGTTTGAAGCAAACAAATACGTCGTGATATGGGATCTTGGAACCGGTCAGAGTGAAACGACCGAGCAGACTTACGGTGAAAAGCTGCTGCTGCCCAAGGACCCGGAACGCAAAAATGCAGAATTTTTAGGCTGGTTCACCGAAGCGAACGGCGGTACGCAGGTAACAGCAAATGACGTTTTCACGGAAACCGCAGATAAAACGTATTACGCCCATTGGGAGATCACCGAGGTTTTCTCGGTCACTGTTCCGGTCACATTGCCCCTCGTTGTCGATGAAAGCGGCGAGGTTCACACGGGCAGCGCGGAGATCATCAATGCTTCTACCGGCACAGTTGTTGTATCTTCGGTTAGCATCAGCACGAAGAATGGCTGGCAGCTCGTTCCCTACACGACTGACATGGCGCATGAAAAGGTTGACGCGAAGCTCCTCGGTTTCAAGATCAATGATGCGCAGACCAACAAAACTGGTGATACAGAGATATTCTCCCTGACCTCCCCGTGGGAAATTGCGGAGAACAGCCGGTTGCCACTCTCCTACGATGCCGTTGTCAGCGCCGTATCCAAAGCAATCACCGAGCAGGAAGTTCTCTCCATTGTCTTTGTTCTGGAATGGGGCGGTGAATGATCAAAAAAACCTGAGAACGGGTTTCCGTTCTCAGGTTTATGCTTCTTTTCTGTTGTGCGCAGCCTGCCATGACAGGGCCTGCTCCAATTCATAGACGGTCTGTTCTTCCTCGGTTGCTTTGCGCACCGTCATACACCCGCATTCCGGGCACTGCTGCGGCATGAAGCGGTCAAAGCCCCAAAAGGTTTGCTCACAGGTATTACATGCGTAGAGCATGGCGTTCACTCCTTTATATTTTCAGTTTATCGCTCAAATGTGAACATTTCAACGCCGGGGGCTGCTCAGTCTTCGGTACATCCATTTTTGGAGGAATCAATGAAAAAGCTATATCGTTTTTATACACTCTGCCTGCTGCTTTTGCTGTGCGTCAGCCTGTTTTGTGTGCAGGCGTTTGCCGTCGAGGATATGTGGACGGCGGCGAACCGCATCATCGTGGACGTTTACAGCAAAATTGCAGGCATCAGCACGGTGCTGGCGGGTCTGATGTCCGCCGTCGCGGTTGTCGGTGCGAAGCTCTCCAACAACCAGCACAAGGTCGATCAGGCGTGGGACTGGCTGCGCCGCATCTGGATCGCGTGGGCGGTCATCAACGGCATCGGCGCGTTTATCGCCTATGTTGCACCGCTGTTTCAGGGTCTTGCAACGATCCAAGGCTAAACAGAATCATCCGGTGGAAAAGGAGGTGCGGGCCGCTTGCTGGAACTGCTCTTTCAGGGCTTTATCGAATGGATCTATGGCCTGATCCTGGAATGCTGGGAGTATTTTGCGTCCGTGCTGTTTGACCTGATGAGTCTGGATTTTGCGTATCTGCGTGAGCACATGCCCGTCATTGATACCATCCGCCAGATCATGCTGGGCGTCGGCTGGGCGCTGCTCATCGGCAATCTCGTCTTTCAGGCAACGCGCGGCATGGCAGCGGGGCTCGGCTTCGACGCGGAGGACCCGAAGCTGCTGTTCACAAGGACGTTTGCATTTTCCTTTCTTCTGGTGGCAAGCCCACAGATCTGCGAGCTGGGGCTGAATATGACATCGACCGTCATTGAGCTTTTGCAAATGCCGGACGCCGTGGATATTACATTCGCGGATGAAGCCTCCTTCGGCGGTCTGACCGGTTCTTGGCTGCTTGTCGTGATTTGCGGCATCATCGTTATGTTCCAGACGTTCAAGCTCATTATGGAAATGGCAGAGCGGTATTTCATCCTCGCCGTGCTGACGATCACCTCGCCGCTGGCCTTTGGCATGGGCGGCAGCCGGAACACGTCAGACATTTTTACCGGCTGGTGCCGGATGTTCGGCTCGATGTGCCTGCTCATGGCGACGAACGTGATGTTCGTCAAGATGCTTTTATCTGTGCTGTCGTACTATCCGAGCGGCCTTGACGTGCTGCCATGGATGGTGCTGGTCGTTACCATCGTCAAGGTAGCGAAAAAAGCGGACAGCATCCTTGCGCGCATCGGCCTGAATCCTGCCATGACGGGCGATCCATTAGGCCGCGGCTTCCCCGGCGCGATGACGATGATGGTCGTTCGCTCAATGGTGTCCAATGCAGCGCATACCATCGGCAGGAATGGCAATCAGCCGCGCAGCGGCAGCGGAAATTCCAAGCCGAATGCACCGACCGGACCGCGCTCTGGCGGCTCTGGCAGCGCTTCCAATGTCAATGCGCCCTCGCACGCAAACGGCTATCATCATAGCACGTCTGCGCAGCAAAACAGCGCGAATCCTGCATTCAATCAAGAATCTATTTCGGCTCAGACGGTTGCTGCACAGACGGATACCGTACAATCCGCCGCCGAAAAGATGGCGGGCGCATTCCCTCAAGCCGCGCCTGCTGGAACCGGAAAGCAGCCGAACTCCACGCGCAAAACCGCCGTACCGCCCGGCACCAGACGTGCACCGGGCCACATGGCAGCGCCGAAGAACCATGCAGCGCCCGCGGCAGCAAAAACCTCGCCCGGTGCGCCGTATCATCATGCAGGAACTTCGCAGTCCGTCATGGGCGGCGCGGTCATGCAGAATACGCAGCAGGAACAGAATGCACATTCCCAATCGGAATCTCATCCGCGCAGCAGCGCATCGGTACAGAATCATGCTGGCGCGGTTTTGTTCGACGCGGCAGGAAAAGCAGCAGGCCAGAATCCGCCGCGCAGCGCCAATCAGCCAACCGGCAGCGCAGGAAAATCGTATCACAGTACCAACGCACAGGGGCAGACGGTACAGGCCGAGCCTGCACAACAGCGCAGCACCTTTGTGCAGCCGCCTGACACACAGCGAGGCGCACCGAATGCGGCCGCGCCAAATGCAGTGCCAAACAATCCTGCATCGCTGTCTGCCACTCCGCGCAACCCGGCACAGCCTGTCAGCAGCGCAGGAAAAGGTCAGATGCAGTCTGCGCATACAGAAACGACGCAGCAGCGCAGTACCTTTGTGCAGGCTCCGAACGTGGCAGGCGCGCAGCCAGCAGCAGAACATCCGGCTTCACCTGTTTCTCCGCGATCCGGTATGGCAGGAAATCCGTCTGTGCCGCACAGCAGCACACCGCCAACTTCCGCACAAAACGGCGCGGCAGGAAAACAGCCGACTTCCCATTCGGCAGAGGGCATTCGTTCTGCTCCAAGCCGCGATACCGCAGGAACTGGCGCACGGCCGCAGCAATCGGGCAGCCCGCAGAATGCGCCAACGCCCGGTACAGCAGGAACACAGCTCACGTCCATCGGCGGGCGTTATACCCAGCCTGTACAGCAGGCGACGCGTGTTTCCGCAAATGGAAATACGCAGATCACGCAGCAGAACCATGTTTCTGCCCAGCAGTCCGGCGTCACGGCGCAGCCGTCCAGCGGAACGCGCATGGATGGCCGCTCCACAAATCGGGAGCATCCCGCACCCACAACACCGGTATCTCCGGCAGCGCCGTCTTCCAACCGCGAAGCTGGTACACCTACGCGCTCGACCACGCGGCCTGATGCAGCGCGTCCGGCAGGACAGCACGCTTCACAGCGCCCAATTCCCGCGCAAGGCGGCAGCGCAGAAAAGCCACCGCAAACTGTTGCGCGTAAGTCTCCCGTTTCCGCTGCATCTCCCGACCGGCAGAGCAGGAAACCGGCTGCCCCAGCTCCCATAGGCAGCGTGACTGCGCTGACTCCGGTATCGCAGGAATCGCGCGGGCTGCAAAGAAGCCCTGCAGCAGAATCCTCCGCCAAGCGTCCGGTACCGCAGGAACGCAGGGTCGGTACACAGCCGGAGTCACAGAAGAAGGAGCAGACGCTCTATCATCGCCCCGGTATCGCAGGAATCGCACCCACGGCAGTTGGGATCAACACGGAAGCAGCATCGGCGGCGCAGAAGCCCGCTGCGGAAAAGACGGTCAAGAAGCCGTTTGTTCCGCTGACCGGCAGAACCCCGGAATCCATTCCGTCGCATCTCGATCTGCATGAAGCCTCGCAGAAGACGACGAAGCGCCCGCAAGAGAGCAAGCCGGAGGTGACATCGGATGAATGATCGGAACCGCCGCTCCGCTGCGGAGGTCATGGCGAATGCGGCGCGCGTGGTCAAGGCAGCTGTCAACATCGTGCGGGCGACAATCGCAGGAGGGCTTCACGGCGCGGCGGCTGCCGCTGCGAAGGAGCTCTTGCCAACGATCATCAAGTTTGCCGTCGGCGTTCTCATTGCCATCATCGTGATACCCATGTTTGTGATCTCCGCGATGCCAAATATGTTTTTCGGCTACGAAACGTCCGAAAAGGACCCGCAGATCACCATGCGGGAGCAGGCGCTTTCCATCGGCGGCGCGTATCTGTCTATGGAGGACTTTGAAAAGACGCAGCAGGACACCATTATTACCGGCGAAGCTGCCGCGTATGAGAATCAGGGCGTCACAATTGATGAAATTCGGGTGTCCAGCAAATTTGATGAAGAAGATCTCTGCTGGTACATCGCTATCAACTCCGTCGCCCACAAGCAGGATTTGTCCGAAATGAAGCCGGAGGAGATCCAGTCACTTCTGATCTCCAATCTCAAGCACACGACGCGGCTGGAATCCTCCGGCGACCAGACTGTCCTCCGCATTATCTTTCAACCGCTCGATAAAGACAAGCTCATGGATGATCTGGGGTTCGATGAGGACGCCAAAACGTGGGCGGGTGCGCTGTTCGAGACGATCTATGAGAGCGACGCGCTGGGTAAATACAAAGATAAATTTGAAGCATACAAGCCAAATTACGCGGGCGATACCGGCTACACCGGTCCGACCGAGCCCTCGCCCGGCGGTGGAGGCGGCGCGGAGAGCGGTGGAAGCGCCGACAATACCATTGATATTTCCGGCTTCACAAATCCGCGTACAAAAAACAACCATGATCTCGCCGCCTATGCGATACAGGCGTGGGAACACGGTTGGGGGTATGTGTGGGGGACGTTTGGAACCGTCCTGACGGAATCCATGCTCCAATACAAGCTGGAGCAGTATCCGGACATCGGCGCGTCGGAATCATTTATCCGCGAACACTGGCTTGGCCGGCGCACAACGGACTGCGTAGGGCTTCTCAAAGGCTACGGCTGGCTGAACCCTGATACGCTGACCATTGACTACAACACAAACGGGATGCCGGACTACAATGCCGACCGGATGTATGCGTCTGCCAAGGAAAACGGCACCGAGTACGGCGGCATGGACACGATGCCCGATATTGTCGGTCTTGGTCTTTGGAAGCAGGGACACTGGGGCGTCTACGTCGGGAACGGCTATGCCATTGAAGCGATGGGCACGCAGTACGGCGTCGTCCGCACAAAGGTCGAAGGCCGCGGCTGGCAGGGCTGGTGCAAGATCCCATACATACAATATGACGACTAAAGGAGGGTCTATGAAGGTCAGAAAATTCCGCATTCTCCGCCTGCGGCACCATGTCAGCATGGTCGAGCTTGGCCGGGCCTGCGGCGTATCCGCGCAGCGCATCAGCGAGCTGGAACTGAGCGAAAACAAACCATCGGCGGAGACCGTACATAAAATTCAAATCGGCTTTGAGGCGATCATCGCGCAGCGCGGAGAAAAACTTGATACATTGCAGCAAGAATATATCGCCTGCAAAAACAGTCTGATGGAGCGTGTGGGAGAATACGAATATGAGCTATGAAACCTACCACATTCCCGTAAATTTTACGGACGCGGGCAAACTGTTCGGCGTATTTGAGATCCGCAATGCGGTCGAAACCGTGCTGCTGTGCATTCCCATTTTGTTTTTGTGCCTGGCGTTTCTGCCCCTGACGCTTATGCCGAAGATCATCGTCACGATGACAATTCTTGTTCCTGTGGGCGGCTTTGCGCTCATTGGCATCGGCGGCGACAGCCTCACCAGATGGCTCAAGGCGTGGATGCAGTGGCGCAAGCACCGGCGCATGATCTTTTACCGCGGGGAGGTGCGTCTATGAGCATGAAGGACGCCATTTTCGGCACGGCCGCGCCGACCAATCACGGCGGCGCGACCTATCGTGACAGCATTCAGGCGTGGCTGCCGGTCAAGAATATCATTGGCGGCGTAGTCATCACGAAGGACAACCGGTTCATTAAAATTCTTGAGGTGCTGCCGGTTAATTTTTATCTGAAATCTCCGTCCGACCAGCAGAACATTATTACGTCCTACGCCGCATACCTGAAGATCGCGCCGGACAGCATGAGCTGCGAGGTGCGCACGCTCCCACCGGACACAAGCGAATATGTCGAGCAGATGCGGCAGTTTCAGAAAAGCGAAGAAAGCGAAAACTGCCGCGCGGAAATCGAGGACAATATCGAGAAAATCGGTCTCGGCATCGCCAGCGAGTCTATCCGGCATCGGTTTTTTCTTGTGTTCCAGTACGAAGCCAAAATGCGCGCCAAACGCAACACCGTCAAGGGCATCATCCAGCGCCTGAACGAAGAAGCAGACACGGCGCGGCGTTATCTGGATATCTGTGAGCTGGAGGTCTTAGAGCCGCGCTACACGGATGATTTCGTGCTGAAGCTCCTGTACGAACTCATCAACAAGGGCACGAGTCTGCGCGTCAAGCTCCCGGAGGGCGTGTTCGACATGACTACGGAGGTGCATGGGGTGTATGAAGAATGAAAGGAAAAGGAGGAGCGGACGCATCCGCTCCCCCTAGGTGCCCTCCGCAGAGTAACACCGCGATCCTCTAAATATGCTTTTTTGCAACACTTTTGAAAAACGTCTTCTTGAGTTCCTGCGGTTTATAGAAGAACTTTTCTTCAGACTTACTTAAGCGATGTTCTGCCTGCTTGATTTTCAGTAGCTCAACAGTACAAATAAAATCAGCGGCCTGCAGCAGTCGATATCTTTGTGGCTCTGCCTTTCTGAACTCAACGTTTGAAAACAACACTGAAAAAACAGCATTCAAAATCGAACTGAGTTCATTTTGACCATTATCATAATACACAAGAATACGATCGAACGAATTAAAATAGTCGATGTGTTCTAACATTGCTATGTTAATCGCACGCGCTAGCCTGCCTGAAAGAGTTACCTTGTCCTGCGCCTGCCTCCTATCAATACAGACGGTAAGGTGGGAAATTGGACTTGCAACAACAAAATTGAGCATTTTATAAATCAGTTTTCTACGCTCGTCAATCGTATATGAGTCGAAAATTTCTTCTCGGCGAATAACCGGTCCCGTATGGATATAATCAAGTTGGAAACCAGAATTAGACACACTTTCTTCAAGATGTTGAATATTGGTAGTAATATCTTGCCTTTGATCATGGAAAACAAATGTGACAAGATAATACGCGGGCTGTATGCTGTACTCCCCAAAATCGCCGGATTCATCAATAAAAACGCTAAGTTCACTCATTACGCTCTGTTCTCCAGCTATAAAAAATGGCGGGAAATTCTTCCCGCCTGCGGTGGCCCAAAGAGCTTACGCCCAAGCCAAAATCGTAACTAGTTACAATCTAGTGTATGCATATTTTATCATAAGGATTCCAGAAACGCAATAACAAAAGACAAAATAAAAATGAAATATTTGTTACAACGTGACATATTAGCGTGAAAAGTACGTTTTAGCTTTAAGGAGGTTGTTTGATTGAAAAAGAACCGCAAGAACAAAAACGCCCCGCCGCCCGACTTGCCGCCGGAGGAGAAGCCGCCAGTCAAGGAGCAGCCGAAGAAGCAGCCGTTTCTCAAGCGTCTGCTGTTCGGCGAGGAAACGCCGGACCTGAGCGAACTGGAAGCAGGCTCCACGACAATCTTGGATATCCTTTCGCCCACGAGCGTGGACACCAAAAGCCGGGACTACATTGTAGTGGACGGCATTTTTCATGCCTATCTTTACATCACGGGCTACGGCTATTCCACGACAGTCGGCGCAAGCTGGCTGGCGCCGCTGGTCGAGGCCGGCGAGGGCGTCAGCATTTCATTCCACTTTGACAAGCAATCCAAAGAAAAAATCTTGGCGAAGATCTCGCAGCAGACCATGATGAACCGCAGCCGGATGCGCGACGTTGCGGATACCCGGCAGGACTTTGAGGAATTGGACAGCGCCATTGCGTCCGGTATGTACCTCAAGGACGTGATGAACCGGCAGGGCGAGGATTTTTACTATATGCACACACTCATCGAGGTCACAGCCGGTGATCCGGAGACGCTGGAACACCGTATCACGGCAGTTGAAAAGCTGTGTGTCTCTGTGGACATGATCGCCCGGCGCTGTGAATACAAGCAGGAGCAGGCGTTCTTGTCCATGCTCCCAATTTTATATTTTGACCCGGATATAGAGCGAAAATCGCGCCGAAATGCACTTACCAGCGGTGTGGCTGCCGCGTTTCCGTTCGCGTCCTATGAGTTATCTGACCGCAACGGCATTTTCCTCGGTCTCAATATGTACAACCGTTCTCCGGTATTTCTGAATCCCTATGATGACTACAAATACACGAACGGCAACATCTGGATCGGCGGCTCGTCCGGCGCTGGCAAGACGTTTACATTGCAGTGCGTCGGCGGGCGTCTGCGGCAGCAGGGCAAGCGCGTTATTTACATCATTCCGAAGAAGGGCCATGAGTTCCGTCCGCGTTGTGAGCAGCTCGGCGGACTGTACCTGAGAATGTCCCCATCCTCGCCGGACTGCCCGAACATCATGGCCATCCGTCGTAAATCGCTGGACACCTACGCAGGGCTTAAAGGTCTTGCCTCCCGCGATGATTCCGTTCTGGCAGATAAAATTTCGCGGCTCATCATCTGGTACAGCCTGCAAAAACGCGACCTCAGCGATGAGGATCGGAACTATCTGGACACGTCGCTGGTCGAGTGCTACCGGCGGTACGGCATCACATTTGACAATGCTTCCGTTCTGAACGAGGACGGGAGTTTTCGCGAAATGCCTGTGCTGGCAGACTGGTACGACGTGCTGCAGGAGCGCGCGGATACGCGGCATCTGGCCGTCGTGCTGGCGCGCTATGTGACCGGCTCGGCCTCCGCGATGGGCAGCCGGAATGAAATTGACCTTGACAACAAATACATTGTCATCGACACCTCCGGTATGCCCGACGATCTGCTTTTGCCCGGTATCTTCTGGGCGACGGACATTGCAAATGACCTCATCTCCGGTGCCGGTGGGCAGCTCTCGGCGCTCATCTCAGACGAGCTATGGTCGCTGGTCGGCGCGAACTCCAACCCACTGGCGGCAGGGTACATTCAGGAAATGGTCAAGACCATCCGCGGCCTCGGCGGTATTGCCATCACGTCCACACAGGGTATGCAAGACCTGTTCTCGCTGGATAACGGTAAATACGGCAAAGGCATTCTGGATTCCAGCCGTATCAAGATCGTCATGCAGATGGAGGAACAGGAGGCGCGGCTGATTCAGAACGTACTCAATCTATCCGAGGAAGAAGTCCGTCAGATCACAAGATTCCGCCGCGGCGAAGGGCTTCTTTGCATCGGCTATAATCACGTCCCCATCGCGTTCTACGCGACGCAGAAAGAATACGATGCCATTACAACATCCCCAACAGATTTGTTAAAGAGAAAGGAACGAGAAGCATGAACGAAGAACGATTTGCAGCAGAAACAAAAAAGATTCAGTCCGTCATTGCCAAAGCTTCGCAGAAAGTAGGCGCTCTGTCCGCACTTTCTGACGGTGGCAAAATGAGCCGCGAGAAATTGCAGCTCACGCTGGAAGAAACCGCGTATTTCTTTGAGTCTGCGACGCTTTATCTGCGCACCCTCTGCGAAACACAGATGCCGGGCGCTGGCGGATACGGGCGGCGCGACGGGCTGGAGTTCCAGCTCCCGTCCGGGCACATTGAAATCGCGGGCGCGGGATGGGTGCATATGCAGATCGACACGCTTCTGCCGCATTGCCGGTATATGCCCGCGACTTGGCTGACGGATACTGTGCGGCAGCTTTTGACGGCCTATACGCAGCGCACAAATTTCCGCCTGCATTTCAAGCAGATGCTTTTGGTGATCGATGAACACAGCAACGTGGATGGCCGGCACGTATTCGATCAGGACAACAAAGGGTGGAAAGCCGTGAGCAATGCACTCAAGGGTCTGGTCATTGACGATGACGACCAGTACCATCTATCCGTCCACATGATGTCCAGCCGCAGCGCGGAGAATGTCTGCCATATCAGCCTGGTGCTGCCGGAATCGGAGGAAGAATTTTTCCGGTTTCATCGAAAAGGAATCGCATACCGGCCTTTGGAGCCATCCGTTGCGCTGTGCCCCTCGACTTCTTTTTGCCTTGTCTGAAGCTCGGAAAAAACCGATGGCTCAAACCGCTTGTAATTCCATGCTTTTTCGTAATTTGAAGCATCCGGCGGGCGACAAAAAACCGGCATCTACGGCTACCCATCGGTCATGCAGCCAAAAGTCACGCAGAAGCACCGAAATTGTGGTTGCGCCGGAACCGGCGCAAGCGCAGTTTCGGTGCCTCGCAGGAAAACGGGAACTGCCATGATTTTTACGACCCGCGACCTTGATATCCTGCGCTTTCTCCGCTGGTGCCGCTTTGTGCTGGCGAAAGATCTGGCCGACGTTTTCTCAAAGTCAGAAGTTCAGAACCTTGAAATTCTCCGCCTGATAAAGCTCTATCAGCCCGCGCAAGCCTACACGCTGACCGCCGCCGGGAACCGACTGCTCGACGCCGCCTTTCCAAAACTCCATGCCGCGGTCGCTCCGGCTTACAAAGCTGTCGATACCATCCGCCGCATCCGGCAAGCAAAGCTGATGACCACCGCGTATCAGGCCGGTGTTTCCGTTTTTACGGCAGACGTTTCCGCACTATGCGGACAGGCGATGTTTCTCCCCATGATCGCCCGCAATCGCGGCTCCAATCCGTGGGGCAGTACCCGCGTGGCGGCTCTGCTCCACACCGGCGATCTCATGTGCGCGATCCACTGGGTCAGCCCCGGTATCGGCTGCGTCGCGTTGACGGATGAATTGACAGCCTTTCAAAATCACACGGCGGCGATTTCTACAAAGCAGCGCGCCATGATTTTTGCCGCGTCCAGCTACGAGGAGATCCTTGCCGAACTGGATGGTGTACAGGATGACCACAACACACGCCTGCAATCCTACCGTGAGGTCTACGACTGCCTGAAGCTGCCGCTGTTTCTGCTGCCATGCAATGGCACAGGCTGCTTGCAGCTCCGCATTCTGAGCATACCCAATTACCGCGAACTTCTGGCGAGAATCATCCTGAAGTCGCATTACGCTCCACCGCCCGCTGGCCGGCCGATGTACGATGCTCTGTATCAGGGCGTCCCATTCGTCATGGCGGCGGATATGGATCTGCGGCGCATTGACGCGGCGGTGGAGGCCGCCCGTTCGGACGGCATTTCCCAAATCGCGCTGGCTGCACTGCCGGAACAGGTGGAAGCTGTTCTGAACCGCCGTTACCGCGAAACCGGAAAGGCGCGTGTCTTTACGATTACGGATGCGGCATTGCGGGAGCTGCTTGGAAGCACCGCGCCATACACGCCGCCTGACCTGCCATTTTACACATCGGAAGGAGGTGTTCTGGATGTTCCGCCTCTCAAAGCTCCTTGAAAAGCTGGAGGACAAATCGGAAGCAAAATTCAAAAGCTGGCTTGCCCGAAACAAAGCCAAACTGCCCATGCGCGTGCCAGCCGTGATCGTCGGCTGGTATTTTTATGGGATGTTTCTCAATTCGCTGCGGCTTGGAATCGCATCGACCTTTCACACCGGCGAGGATGAGATCAAAAGCATCTGGGTACTGAATCCGTTCAAAAATTGGGGTGCGGTATTCACAGGCTTTGGGATCGTGACGACGCTGGTGATTATCCTTATCATCTGCCTCATCACGAAGAAGGGCTATATCTGGTTCTCCGGCTATAAATACACGCATGACCCGCGCGGGTTTGACATTCTCCCGGACGGTACGCATGGCACGTCCGGTTTTCTGACAGAGAAGGAAATGCGCGAATTTCTGGAACTCTCGCCTGCGGGCAAAACGGAGGGCATGATCCTTGGCAAGGTCAAAAAGCATCCGGACGACCCGGATGCTTACGCGCTCTACGCGGCGCACCGGATGGTCGCTGGGGACAATAATAACTTACTCTGCATCGGCGCGCCGGGCAGCGGCAAATCCAGAGGCTTTATCATCCCGTTCCTCATGGGCTGCGCGAAGCGCGGCGAGTCCGCATTCATCACGGATGCCAAAGGAGAGCTTTTTGAACGTCTTTCCCCGTATTTCCGGCAGCATGGCTTCTATGTGAAAGCCGTGAACTTTCTGGACATGGAGCATTCGGACGGCTGGAACTGCCTGTATGGCCTTGACACACAGCCGCAGCTCGTGCAGACGGTGGCAAATACGATCGTACAGAACACGTCGGGGCCGAAGGAGGCCAACGATTTCTGGAGCCGAGCGGAGCTGAATTTGCTTATGGCACTGATCCACTACGTCGTCAATCTGCGCGATGCCGACGGGAATCTTCTCCCCATTGAGCAGCGCGGCCTAGGCGATGTGTACCGCATGATCGCGACGGAAAGCATCGAGGAGATCAACCGCAAGCTCGAAGCCCTGCCGCCGGAGCATCCGGCCAAGTATCCGCACGGCCTGTTCCTAAAAGCGAAAGAGAATCTATGGGGCAACATCGTCATTGGCCTCGGCAACCGGCTGGCGGTCTTCCAGAGCCGTTTGGTGGATAAGATCACGCGCAACCATGATGTAGACCTCCTGCTCCCTGGCAAGCGACCGTGTGTGTATTTTGTCATCATCTCCGCGCAGGACAGTGCGTACCGATTCCTGTCGTCCCTGTTCTTCTCGCTGGCGCTGCCGCAGCTGTCCAACTTCGCGCGCTTGCAATGCGAGGGTGGACGGCTGCCCGTGCTGACGAATTTCTGTCTGGACGAATACTGCAACATCGGCTATCTGGATGGCGTGGCGGACAGTCTGAACAGCATCCGCGGCTTCAATATGTCCGTGCAGATCGTTGTGCAGAGCCTTTCTCAGTGGCAGGAAAAGTATCCGGGCAAGGAGTGGGAAAATCAGCTGGCGACGTTCGACCAGACGCTCTACATGGGCTGCAATGATCTGACATCGGCAAAGTACATTTCGGAGAAATGCGGCAAGGTGACGATCTCTGTCCTCAACAACCAGATGCCGATGATGCCGCTGTTCTCGCCGGTGTATTCGTCCACGCGCCCATACTCGCAGACGCGAAGCAACACGCAGCGTGATCTGATGAACCCCGATGAAGTCCTGCGCTTGGAGAATAAAAAATGCTTGGCTCTGTTCAAAGGTCACAAGCCCGCGCTCCTCTACAAAATGACGCCGGAGGAGCTGCCAGACTACGCCGGCCTCACCACCTGCCGTGTCATTGACTATATCCCGGAGTGGCGGAGAAACGAAGCCGAGACAGCGCCGCAAAAGCAGCCTCAAGCCCAAGCACAAAAAGAACCGTCAAGCATCCCCAAAATGCCCGCCCAAGAAAAACAGCCAGACCGCAGCGGGCAGCCGCCCGCCTACGATCTGGCTGAGGATGACGAGATTGGAATGGTGGAGTGTACGGTGGAATCTATTCGCGGCTTATAATTGGATGATCTGGTCCTCATTGATCAGCAGCAGATCGTCACACTCCTTGGCAAATGCAATCAGCCGGTCGGAAAAACCGCTCTTGGAGAACAGACCATAGAGCACCTGATAGCCTTGCCGGATAAAGCTGTTTTGAAGATCAGTCGAAGCTGCGACTTTTTGCTGCAGCGCCGTGAGGACAGGCAGATCGACCGGCTTCTGATGGTACTTGCATTCTCCGATAAACAGCCGCTTATTCTGGCGGTCAACCGCCGCTACGTCGATCTCGGTGTCGGCGTTCAAATCATTGTGCCAATACGAGCCGATTCTGGAGGGAACGAACGCAAGCTGTCCGCTTCGGCAAAGCTCCGCGAAGATGTTCTTGCAGACATCTTCATACGCAAACGCGACAAAGCTGCTGATAAAGGTCTTTTGCAGCTCGTCCAACACGATCTGCTGATTGTCCAGTTCCAGTTCTCCCTTATACGGATAGACATACCGGAACCAGAAGCGGGTAAAGTTGTCCGATACAAAATACAGTCCTTTTCGGGAATGCTCCGGATTCTTTTCTGTGATCGGCGTGTCCTTCACAACAAAGCCCAGCTCGGACAGTGTTGCCAGATACGGCGATATTGAAGGGCTTTCCTGCTCAAGAACGCCGCAGATCTTACTCAGCTTGTGGTTGCCGTCCGCAATGACCCGGATGATGGAGAAATAATTGATCGGCGTCTGCACCTCATCGCGCAGCAGGAAGTTTGGCTCCTCATATAGAAAGCCATTTTTGGACAGCACGATCGAGCGGATCTGATCGATCAGCGGTTCCTGCTCGGTAAAGAACTCCAGATATTTCGGCACGCCGCCGGTCAGTGCATATTGCTGGACGGCCTGATCGAAGGGCAAGGACTGTGACGCATAGACCGCCGTAAACGGCAGCGGCATCAAGCGGATCTGCGCCGTCCTTCTGCCATAGAGCGGACTGTCATAGGAAAGCGCGTGCTTTTTCATCATTCCGATCAGTGAACCGCTGAGGATCAGCATGACATTGCTGTCCTGTAAAAACTCATCCCAGATATTCTGCAGAATGGACGGGAAGGCCGGGTTCGTTTTGACCATGTATGGAAATTCATCCAGCACGATCACCTTTTTCTGCTCTGGCCGGTATGCGGCGACCGCACGAAACAGGTCAGCCCAATCAGAAAACGTCACATTGCCAAGCAGCGCATTCCCCGTGGCTCTTGCGATCACACCGGCCATTCGCTTCATGCTCTGCGCCTCAACCTCTTCTGTGGCGAGGAAATATACGGCAGGCTTATCCTTGATAAATTCCTTGATCAGCCGGGTCTTTCCGACGCGCCGCCGACCATAGATCACAACAAAGCCGCCGTCACGACGATATTCCTGTTCAAGCGTCTGCAATTCACTCTGCCTGCCAATAAATTTCATTCTGGCTCACGTCCTTTAATATAATTTCAATTATGCTAATTCGAATTATGCTATTAGTATGGCAGACGATTGTAAAAAAGTCAATCGAAACTTCTGTTTTAGTGAAACTATCTGATTTGGAGGGAATCCCCATGAAAGCAGCCAAGCTGACCGAGCATCCAAGTTTCCGACTTATGCGGCAGACGGACGTACAGAACGTCTGGCATATGCAGATGCCGCGATGGTTATTTTCCGACCCGCGATATGCGGATATGAGTCTGGACGCGAAAGTGACGTACACCTTTCTTCTGAACCGCTTTCAGCTCTCACGGCGCAACGGCTGGGTGAACGATGCGGGCGAGGTGTTCGTGATCTTTCCCCGCAAGGCGCTGGCGAAGGAGCTTCGCATCTGTGAGCAGCGCGTCACGGCAGCATTCCGCAAGCTTGCGGAGCTTCAGCTTATCTGGGAAAAGCGCTGCGGCCGCGGCGACGCCAATCAGATCTATCTGGCCAGCGTCACGCCCATCGACGATCCGAGCTACGAATGTGCGCCTTTTTCCTCAAAAGAATATGAATCCTGCGGTTCCAGAACCGCGGATTCTGCGTTTCTTGAAGCGGAAGAACCGCAGGATACGCGGCCCCAGAACCTCGAAATCCCCGCCTTTAGAACCGCAGATTCTGATGTTCCAGAACCGCAGGATCCGGGCGCAAGTAATACTGATTTTAGTCAACCTGATATAGCTTTCTCAGATGTCAGTCCATCCGTACCTTCGGAGGACAGACCGGCGGACGATGAAAAAGAGCTCACGGGCATTCTGGATGCTTGTGAGCTTTCGTATTTCGAGCCGGAGGTGGCGCGTGTTTTTGAAAATGCCATCGAGCGGCTTTTCTACTCAGACAATCTGCGCATCGGGCAGGCTGTTCTGCCGCAAAGCCGGGTGCGGTCACGGCTGCACCGGCTGAACTATTTCGTTTTGCAGGAAGCGGAGATCAAGTTGCACGCGAACCGGAATGTGACTGTCAGTGATTCTACGAAATACGTTATGTCAACCATATACAACTGCATCACGGAAACGGAGAGTGACCTGCTGGTCGATCCGTACCTCAATTCGCTGCGTTCGCCGCCGGGAAAGGGGCGAGACTGATGCTGCTGACAAAACAGCAAAAGTATCTTCTGGCGGTCTTGGAAAAGCTCGGCTGCGCGGAGCAGCGGCAGCTTGCCGCACTGCTGCAAAAGACGTTTGCCTTTTCTTCACATGAAGATGCTGTGCGCGTGACCAATGCCTGTACGCGCCAGATGCAGATGGGCGGACTGCTGCAAATTTCCGACAACATCGTCAGTCAATGCGAAGAATGGGCAATTCCACAGCGGATTGAAGCCATTGACGTGATGCTGGAGCTGTCCGCGGCGCAGCCGGAGAGTTTTTATGCCGTGGATCAACACATCCTGCTCCGCTTTTCGCTTGGAGAAGCCAGCTTCAAACAATTTGTCATTGTGTCCGGCAGTGATCCGCCGCCGGAGCATGAGATCCGGCGGGACGAAAAAATCATCATTCTGCTGCCTGATAGCATCAAGCCAGAGGCGTTTTCATACACCAGATCCGTCATTTTTGCCATCCGGCAAGAGAACGGTATTCACCGCTTCTTTGCCAGAAAATAATTATTACAGGAGGAACTACATATGCCCAGAAAGAAAGCCGAACCCGAAGTGCTGCAGGAAGAAACTGTGCAGCCATACGGCGAAGAAGAATCGAGCGCAGCGGAAGAACTGCCAGAACCAAACGAACCAGAGAAGAAATCCTTCTACGATCTGGACTTCCGTGCGCTCGATCAGGATCTTTCTCCGGAACAGCGGCAGGAGTGGAACACGATCTACGCCTCCTTCCGCAGCCGAAGCGTCATGCGCGGCACGATCATCGGCGTCGATCCGCATTCCATGACCATCCGCAGCGCACAGACCGGCGAGGTAGAAACAAAGCGGATGTACTGCGCAGTCATTGTGCCGTTCCGCGCCCGCATTTTGATCCCGGAAACGGAAATGTGGGCTGAAAACGATGAACGCCCGGCGTTCGTTCTGCGGAACATGCCGGGCGCTCAGATCGATTTTGTGATTACCCATGTGGATCGTGAGGCAGGCTTCGCCATTGGCTCCCGCCGTCTGGCGCTGACCTCTCGACGCTATTTCTTCTCCACGCAGCCGCTCCACCAGCCGGGCAGCCGCCTTCCGTGTCATGTGTTGGCCGTTGGGCCGCGCCGGTGTTTGGTCGAGTGTTACGGCTACGATGTAAATCTTTCACAGCGCGACATGAGCTACGCCGCCATCCCCGACCTGCGGGAACAGTACCATCCGGGCGATGAGCTGACCTGCGTGATCAAGCAGTTTGAGCGCAAAACCGGGACCTTGGAGATCTCCGTCAAGGAGACCGTTCCGAATCCCTTCGACGAAGCCAGCCTGCGCCACCCCGTCGGTTGCCGCCGCAGGGCAACCATCGCGGGCAAATACGCAGGCGGCGTGTTCTGCAACCTCTCCGACGGCGCAGTCGTCATGTGCCGGTACTCGTTCCATTACGAAGACTCCGATTTCAAAACCGGCGATACCGTTATGGTCGTGATCCAGCGGTATGATGACGGGAAGAAGCAGATTTTTGGGAAGATCGTTGGGAGATAATATCCTCTCGTTGTAAGTGCTGTCCCTTCTTGTGTTCTACTGATTCTGTGATATAATCTTGGCAGTCCATAGCGATTGCTCTCCCTTGGAAGAAGTTGTGTGCAAACTTCATTTTACAATCAACCCAAATAAATCATCGAGATTGTTGTTGCATTTAGAAAATGATATTGTCTAATCATACAAAAGGTTTTTCAAAAAGACTCTTTTGCGAAAAATGAAATATAGTATGATTCGGTGCAGATTCCTAATTTCATCTTCTGCGAAATATAGGGTTCGCAGATAGCTGCGAACCCTATTTCGGACTTAAACGGCAATATACCCGATAACCTGACGGTTTGATGTAAACTCGCTAACAGTCATTCGTCTCAGCGCAGGATCATCTGCTGCCCAGTTATCTTCTGTGAAGTAAACATAACCATCTTCAACAGCTTCGATAAAAAGAACGTGGCCATACACACTCGACGTGTTGCAGCTACATACAGAATTTGCGACCGGGGTATGCGATGCGGGGTATTTAGCCTTATAGCCGCCAGATACATTTGCATACCACTGATTTCCATTTTGACCGCCAGAGAATGTAATATTGGCACCACATTTTTCATAGGCTCGTCCCCAACAATACCATGTGCACTGGCCTGCCGTGAATTTGTTCAGCGGACTAAGGTAACCAGTAGAATTAGTATCCGAAATAATGCTGCCGACGCGATTGCTCAAAGTTCGGAGATAGTTGGCATAAAAGTATCCGCGAACAACGCCAGCATGGTTTTTCATTTCAACCAGAGCAAAGTCATTTTCTTTTATGCCAAGGAACGAAATAAATGCATTTTCTGAAAAAGATCCCAGTTTCATATACCCAGAAAATGCAGGGCCTTCGAAGACCGCAGCCGATGTTACCACAACCCGGATTGCTTTATTGGTTGCCAGTGCAGTGTATGTCCGAACAGATTCCTGCAACTGCACATCTCTTGCAAGGACATACCCTCTGCGCTTGGTCCTGTTTACGCCATCATATTCAACGAACAGAAAATCAAGTTCTTTAAAAATTGCGGTAACTGACTGATTCTGATGCAATGTGGCCATAGTTGCATAGCCAGATGTCCGAGGACCACCGTACACAGTTGTTTCTTTGATAATTCTAGACATATTTTCCTCCTAAAGAATATTATGAAAATCTGACATATCATACCGGCACCGATAGTAGCGAGAACTCTAAATATTTACAATTCAAATCAGAGCATTGGTGATCACCTGCCAGCATTGGAGCCTCGATATTTTATGTCATCACTAGTTTAATGAGAAAAGAAGGTGCAAAAAGTAAATATGAAGAACAACATATTCTTTCTTAGTCTTTGCTTTGCGTTATGCCTGATACTGATGGGCTGTGCTTCCAAGGATACCACTCATTTTACAGGTCAGCCTGAAGTGTCAGCTTCTGCGGCAGACACATCCGAAATTCAGAACACTGAATCAGCTGAGACGGTAACGGAATCCGCGCCGCCAGAAGAAATGCCTGACCCATCCGTTTCTGCCGAGGAAGAGACTCAGTTTCTGAGAAGATTCCGCGAGCATATCTCTCTGCACACGGTGCACCCTGAATTGGATCTCCATTTCTTTGATGAGGCAGCGATCTCGCTATGGCGGGATTTCCTGTTCGCACAGCTTCCGGCGTATGCTTCCTTTATAAAAGATGCCGCATATCAGGCAAATCTGTATTCCCTGCCTGAGATCGGCGAATACCTTGCCATATTGGAAGATTCAGATAAGCGCACATCTGCTTATTTTGCTGTTTCTGCGATAAACCAAAGCACAGAAAAATTAGAATCAGCGGATGGCACACAGCGGCTGATCGCGTATAATGAATACGAAAAGCCAGACACTGTTTTCCCAGAGGAATTACCGGATGCGTACTTCAGCGTGATATTATCCAGTATGGAAGCCGCCTATTCTGCAGAGCTTTCTTTTGAAAATGTGGGGGAATTGACAGAGGCTGAGCTGTACACTTCATTTCAGCTCTTTTCAAGCGAAGATGATCTGCTGAATTGTTGGAACGAAGCTGCGCAAGCCTACTGCTATACAAAAGATATGATTTGTTCCACATTAGATCGGTATTATAATGGCTACACCTATCGAATCGAGGAAGATCCATTTTACGATCCAAGCTATGATGCAATCGTCACCACGGTTGTCGGAGGCTTCGGCGGTGGTCTCTATGTCGATGATCTGAAGATACAGTCTGACGGGAGCAAATGCATAATTGAAGGAACTGTCCGGGATGGGAACGGTGAAGAAATCGCACGGAAGGAATATACGTTTGAGTTTTATAATGGTGGATTTTATATTTGTTCGATCCGTGTATGTGCAAAATAAGTCTGCATTCGTAAGATTCACACATGCTACATAAATATTTGGAGTTGTGTTATTTGCAAGTAGCTATCTGTACGCATTTCCGCTACAATCATCCTGTATTCAGGTCAGAGCAGCATCAGGGCGGAGCAGTTTGAGGGTGGAGGTGATTTCTCGGGGCGAAGTATGCCCCGGTTCCGTGCGCAGGACCGAGGAATACCAAAATACAAAAGGACGCCAAAGACCGTAATTGCCGCTTGGCAGTTACGGTCTTTTTGCGTCCGGACACAAAAATGAAGGGAGACACAGCATGACAGACACAGAAAACGTATTTGACGGCTTTGCCTTAGCTATCGTGTATCTCTGTAGTCCAAATGGCATTTCCACAAAACTGCTTACTCTGCCAAGCCGTATTTGGTCTTGATCCGGTCGAGCTTTTCGAGCATGGGTTCGGCAATCCCTTTCCTTTGTACCAGAATCGTGACGGCAAATACAAGACAGAATTGTTCTACATCGGATAATACAAGTTCACATAACCGCGCTGCATGTCTTTTGTGCTATAAAATTTGTTAAAACCGATGATTTTAAGTGTCGAACTGTGTTGACTTTTCTACATATGCCTGTATAATAGGGATAAAGGTAGAATATCTTGGGTTTTCGTATTCACGTAAAGTTGGACACTTTACGTGATTTTTTATAACCCATATTTGGCTGCTGGCACTGTTTCACCATCGGCTCTCGCCGTCTGGCGCTGGCGTCCCGACGCTATTTCTTCTCCACGCAGCCGCTCCACCAGCCGGGCAGCCGCGTGCCGTGCCATGTATTGGCCGTCGGCCCGCGCCGGTGTCTGGTCGAGTGTTACGGCTATGACATCAATCTCTCGCAGCGCGATATGAGTTACGCCGCCATCCCCGACCTGCGGGAGCAGTATCATCCGGGCGATGAGCTGACCTGCGTGGTCAAACAGTTTGACCACAAGGCCGGCCGCTTGGATATCTCCGTCAAGGAGACCATTCCGAACCCCTTCGACGAAGCCAGCCTGCGCCACCCCGTCGGCTGCCGCCGCCGGGCAAGCATTGCGGGCAAATACGCTGGCGGCGTGTTCTGCAACCTCCCCGACGGCGCAGTCATCATGTGCCGGTATTCGTTCCACTACGAGGACTCCGATTTCAAAACCGGCGATACCGTCATGGTCGTGATCCAGCGGTATGATGAGGGGAAAAAACAAATCTTTGGGAAGATTGTAGGGCGATAATATGCAAATGTATACCAGACGGAGATTTTGCGTAGAATTTCGACGCTTACTACAATTTTCGTGAATATAGTCATCCAAAAGTCGGAAACAGCGTGAGAAACCACAGGAAATCCGCAGTTTCTCACGCTAAATATTGATTCAGATTTCGGGAAAATCTGCTTTGCTACAGTCCTTTTTGCTGACTTACTTTTGAAATTGAATATCTGCTGTGATTGCAGATTGATGTATAGTCAATTATTAATAGACATCATCATCGTCCAAATCAGGGGTCCTATCTTTGATGCCGGTTTGAATTTCCAGCATTTTAATTGTCCTCCGAGCAGCATTTTCATAAGTCTGGTTAATGGGAAAACTTTTTATCGCCGTATGAAAATCCCGATATATCTGTTCAATTTCGCTCTGTTTTTCACTATAGTTACCATCTGGCGTTTCAATCATTAGTTTGGACGTTTTAGACATCGCATAAAGGAGGTAGACATATGCTGGATTGATGTCCGGCTGTGGATTATTAATTGCGTATTTGCATTTTTGGAGATAATCCAAAACTTTGGAATACTCTCCCTGCTCAAACATCATATCTGCCAAACGGAGGGCGCATTGTGGTGCCGAGGGGTTCTTATTGTATCCAGCCAATAGGTACTCCTCTTGGCTTTTCTCCCCGCCTATTTCTTTGGTCACATCAGCTTTTTTACAATATGCACGATCTACCGCCTCGGGATCTCGCTGCGCGTATTCTATAAATTCATCTGCCAGTTTATGTATTTCTCTCTTTAACTTATTACGGCTTGCCCCTTTCGGAAGTCTGTTGATCTCATCCAGATAATAGTCTATCGTAAATGAATAGGCCCTCCATCCCCAACTTTCCTTGTCGACGAGGAGCAAACTGGACAGCGCATTTTCACACTCTTCCAGTTGCCCGCTTTCTTTTCCATAAAGAATTGTGTCTGCAAGCAGATCTGGGGATAATGGGTATTTTTTCAACCCTCGTTTCAATATCCAAATAGCGCAATCAAACAACTCCTGTCTTGCATAATCGACGGCTAAATTGTGGTAATCGTTAGAGTCAGAAAAAACAGTAATCGATTCATCTTTAATCAATTGGGCCAAATCCCGCATTTTTTTTCGAGGATCTTTTTCATACTCATACTCTCCGTATTCGCCGTATTCGTCCGTCGATTTATGAATCAGACCAGCAATAGCCGAGGCGATGTTTTTTACAGTGAGGGCTTTTTCTCTCTGCGCTATTTCAATTATTTGTTGATAGGTTAATTCCTTCATAATATAACTATCCCCTTAACTCTCATTTGTTAGTAGTTTAGATATTAAAATTAGGTATCGAAATTCCATCCATCCACGAGTTTTCATTTAAAGGAATCTCGATTTTGGGTGGCCGTTGTGGCGTTCTACTTGTTACAGGGAGAGGCTTAAACTGATTATTGTCGTAGACTTCAATATCAGCCAGTTTTGTGATACAAGGCTTTGCCCTGCCGCACAGAAGAACAGCCTCGCCAGTATCCTTGTCCAAGCGTTGTAAGTCAGACACTGATAGAACGGGTTGGGGGGCATCTCCAACTGTCTTACCGCACAAGGCGGACACTTCCTCCAAAAACTGCAGTTCTCGGCTAGTCAAAAAAATCCAATTGTTGCAGTTGGTTTGTATTGTTTCTGTTTCATCGCGATACCGCTGTATTAGTTGATGCTTGCTCTGGATAATTAAAGTGAATCGAATATTGCGGCTCCTCGCTGCAGTAACCATAGCGGGAAAGTCACGAATAGTTGGCAAGGACGAAAATTCATCCAAAATATAGTTGACTCGGTTTTTAAGGACCCCAGTGTGAATGCCGTCTCGCTCTGCTTCTAATTGCGCATTGAAAATCATGTATTCATAGCTTTGTTTGATGAATAAAGAGACTAAACTATGATATCCTGTTTTTTCATCGGGCACGATCAAAAAAACGGCTGTAGGCACGGCTCCGATTCTATTCATATCAAAATCATTTGTGCTAAGCATATCCAACAAATTGGGTTGAATCGAGAACATTCGAACTTTCTGATCAAATGTGCTTAATATGCCCGCCTTTGTGTCACTTGCGGTTTCAATGGTTCCAATTAAAGCGGCAGCTATTATTTGATCCGATTTGGCATATGCCCATAGTCTATTCCTTTGATATGGGACAGATAGCAAAACATTGCGCAATTCGATGATATTGCCCATATGTACGTATGTTGAGTCGAGCCCATGCTCGTGACAGTATTTGAATAGTAACAAAGCCAAACCAAAGAAAAACGAGCCTGCGCTATTATCCCAAAACGGTTCTCGCACGGATTTTTCCGTTTGAATTAGATTTTCCGCTATGTCGTTGACAAACTCATATGCCTTGTCAATTTCACCATGAGAATAGAATTCGAAAGGAATGGTTAACGGATTCCAGCGCTGACCATGCATAGGGGATCGTAAATTCAGCACAAAGACGCGGTATCCATTTTGCTCCAAATAGGACGCGGTTCGATTGTATATCTCAGCCTTGGGATCTGAGATAATCATAGATTCACCCGCGCTTCCAAGAATTCGAATTGACGGCATTACAACGAGGCGGCTTTTTTTTGATCCGGTTGGTCCAACTACTAAGGTGTGCGTGTCAGTATGATCCACAAAGATGGTGTTACTCTTTCTGCTCCATGCCAGTGGGACGCCAACCTTCCCAGTATCCCACGGCTGAAACTTCTTTTCCTGATCCTGCACTGGTTCGCTTTGCGCTAGAGAATACTCAACGAAAGACGCTGTTAACTCACCTATAGACGAAAAGTACTTACTATATTTTTCGGAGATGCTTTTATCAAATACTCTGCTCATGCTTACCTTCCTTTTAAATATTTGGTGCGCTCTGTTCTATTCCCAGTCTTCTCTTACCACTCCCATATGGTTATGGCTCTCGAGTAAGCGTGAGAGAAGGTTCTTTAGAATTATCCATTGTATTTTCTGGGCTGTTATCCTTCGGGTTGCGCTTTGTATCTGCCTTGCAGCAGGAAAAAATTTCTCGGGTTATGATAGACATGATTTGATCGAAATAGTCTCTGCAAAAGGTATTCTTTTCATCATCTGTGAAAGATGCAGTGCCTTTTTGGAATTCTTTAATAAAGTTATCAAAATCGTTATTATACTTTTCAAGCGTGTTACGATCAATGACAACGCAGGTGGGAGTAAGAATAATTAAACGGATTCGGAGCGATATTTCGTTGTCGGTCGTTGGATCATTTTTCCGTATGTGACCGGTTTCCTGTTCTGCATAATACCATTCCTTAATTTCTTCCGATATTCGCTTCTCATCATGGAGACTTAAGGATGCACTGCCCATCAGCACATAAACGGTATCTCCAATAGGATAGTTATGAAGAGGCGAAAACGGCATGTCATCGTTACTATGAGATCCGCTTAATGTAAAACTTCTGTTTTGAATGATACAAATACTCCATCCCAAGTCTTTGTCGTGCTGTGCGATAGAATGATGCTCAAAAAGATAATGAACGATATCATGTGGCTCAGCGTTGACTGTTTCAGCTGGTTCAATGACATCGACATCAAAAAGCGAAGCACTGTTTAAGAATCCCGTGATTCTTTTAGATAATTCATCCGGAATGGAATCGGCTTCTCCACGCCAAATGGATTCTTTCCAAATACAGTACCTATCCGTTTCACTGGTCTCTCGAACCAGATATAAAAGTAAAGTAGCAATCTCGCCATATACGCCTTCACTGTATGTCAACGGTTCGCACCTGTTGATGTTTGGAGGCTGCTTTAGTTCCCCGTTTGATTTTACCTGTGTCAGCGGGAAAAAGTGCAGATCCTCATTCTGCCGCTTGCGTCTGGTCCTATCTAAACCTGATTCATAGTTAATTATTTCAACCGTCCTGTCGTCCTGTAAGCTGGCACCAAGGAACAGAATTGATTTTTCACTAACAACAGAGCTGAGAATTTCACGGGCACCATGGAAGGTGTCATAGGCGGACAGTATCCGGGGGTACATTGCATCATACTCGTGTCTTGTCATAACAAGCGTATCGGGTTCATTGATGTGACCATGAAGATATAGAATTGCGCGAGGGGGTGTATCCCAACTGTTTAGAATGTTATCGGCATCCGGGCAAATCGCTTGGCGACTCCAATACGAATCCGTTATCTTATCGCAAACCAATTCAAACGAGCTATCGACATTTGTTGTAATTAAAAGATTGCTTAAATAGGGGAGATAATAGATAGCCGGGATTGCGTATGGCGCTCTCACGGCCGGGGGATCACCCTCGGCCTGAAATGCTTTGGCGCAGGCGTCATTGAAGGAGGAAAATGGAAATCCACCTATGGACCTGTTGTATAACTCTCTCAGCTCAATGATAATTTGTTGGAGAGTTTCGCCCCATTCAAGGAAGTCGTTGCGATCTGTGCCTTTTGGAATCTTTTGGCCGATAGACTCCAAAGACTTTTGAATGTGTGCATCTGCGGGAAATCCATGGAAGTATTCTACTAATTCGTCATAGTAGTGTTTTACTTTTCCTTGAATCCATTTAAATGGATATCCCCAGCTGCTATATTCCTTCCACAGAGACAAGCCTGCGCCAAAAAATACAACGAGTTTTTCTCGCTTGATGTCTCTTACAAGTAAACGGAACCGATCCATATTATGGCCAACAGCAAGTATTTGCTCTATTCTCTTCACCTTTCTATCTTCCTCTCGGCAAAAGTCAGTTGCTTATCAAGTGTAGTTTGAACGAAGAACGTTTTTAGAAAATATACACCTTTGCATTTAAGTGAATTGCAACGATACTGCGTATAAAAAGTTCAACACATAGTGAATTTCAATAAGGCGGTATTTATATGGCTTCTTGAATATTATGAATTGCGGAAACCTTCTGGATTGCTCATTTTCGCTTCCTCCAATGTTCTTAAACACCGCGCAGGCGCTCATTTAGAGGCGCTCATGGCTGCTGCGTAATTGGGCAGTGAGGGCATTCTGCCGCCATACAAGAACGGTATGTGCATTCGTGCATGGTATCATCTGTGGCCACATTGACTTCCGAAGTTCTATTTGGTCTTTTACACTGTGCGCCAGTGTGCGGACACATATTGCCGTCCTTGATTGCATGCCGAATATACATTTGGGCAAGCTCGCTCTCTAGGAGAGACTTATGCCCGTTCAAAACATTTTGCTTAAAGATCTCCCGATACTCCGCTTCTTTGATCAGACTCTTTTTATCGAGCAGGTTCCAGCCATAGGTCGTAATCGTCAGCATTGCTTTTACCAGAACGGACTCTGGGGCGTCATTTTTTATGTTGATGGTCATTCCGACGATAGAGCCAACGCCATCGTACTCCTGATCTTTTCCTGATGGAATGTAGTAACGGCTCACCGTCTTTTTATCATTGATGGACACAAAGTTCTCCTGATCCAGCCTGAAAAAGAAGGATTCGTTGCTTCTCAGAAAATCATGCAGCGTATAGTTGATGCAGGATGCATCTCCGCTGGTGATGAGTCTCCATGCGTTTTCCGGTTGCTCATTACCGTAGTGGAGGGAAGGCTCTGGGAGCCGGCCAGAATAATTATCATCCGGGTAGCAATAAACCAGATCAAAAGTGACCTTGTCCGAATCCGTTTCATCGGAGAGCGCCAGAACGGAGTCCCGGATTTCTACCAGAAGTGTGCGAAGCTGCTCGTGAATATCATAGACGAGGACATTCTTCCGAAAGTTGAACGGCCTCCACTCCGGAACACGTCCATAAGTCAGCTGCAAAATGTTCCTTGTCTTTGCTTCATTGCTCTTTTGCTGCGCAAGTAGGGTGGCCTTTGACAGGGCTTCCTGCCGGCACATAATCAGGTATTTCCGCTTTGTCACACGCTCGAATATGGAAACGGCAAATTGACATGCAGCTGCAACAAATGCAGCTCGGAAAGCAAACTGGCGAAGAGAGACTCCACCTATCAATATATTTTCGTTGCCACAGATCGATAGAATCAATGACGCAAAGGCAAAAACGAAGGAAAGCACGGGAGTAAATACTGAAAGTCCGACCCTGTGAAACCATCGAACGCGCTCCTTCTTTTCTGGAGATAAATTCATCTTTTTCTGCCCCTCTCTTTATATTGTTTCTGCTTTCTTTCTGGATTTAACCGGCAATGCTGCTTGCGTGTTTTTATCAGATCCTCCTTTATCACCAACTCTACAAATCTTCTCGCCCTGTTCTTTGCCGCTACCTTTGTGACGAAGAACATGACCGACAAGTAAAGCACCGGCACGGCAAACATCTGCCAACACTCCTGACCATCAGGTTTCAGCACAGCAAAAATCACCACAGTTTGGAGTGTCAGGATGAGCAGGGACAGCGTGGACATGCAGATATCGCGTGTCATCAACTGCATCCGCTGTCCCTCTATGACATTCCCGCAGTCGGCCTCTTTTCTTGCGTGCAGCAGTTTGTACCACTCTGCGCTCTGCTTGTCTGGTGGAAGCGTAGAAAAGCGTTTATACTTTTCCTTTGCCACATCAACGTCAAAGCAAAACTCATTCTCCTCAGCTGCAATCTCGGAAAAAATGGTATCACTCGGCATACTGCCATACACAATCTCTGTCTTCATCGCATCTGGCCACATCTCATTCAGGATTACAACCAGAACGCTGAGCCCACTGACCCAAATATCGATAGCTGCCATTTTGAGCAAGGTATCCAGAAGATTTACGTTATCAGCAGAGAAATCCGTATGCAGCGCAATGGATGCGACTGTTATAAGCAGGTACGCAAGAATATACTGCCGCAGTTCCTTTTCTTTGTAGTCTTTGACATAGTGATCTTTCATGTCGCACTTACCTTTTCAAAGGCCAGACGAATTGCACGAATGAGGCCCTCTTCTCGGTGCATGAATAACTCACGCTCAGATTCCGTTGTAGGGAAGCCAAAGGTTCCGACATCTTCGGCATAATTATAAAAGATGCCGGATTGGGGAGGAGCTTGATGCGCCAGAAAGAGTTCTGACTGGGAACTGCTATTTTTAATCAAATCGTGAAGTGCGTAGCGGGAGCGTATGTAAATTTGGCAGGAATTAATAATGTAAAGTGTTTTCTTGGAAGACAAAAAAGATTCGAGGATAGTTTCCAGCTCATGAGCATGCGCCGTTATAAAGACACCATACTCGCCTCTTGCCGAGACGCATTGGTAAAACGGAACGGTATAGAGTCGCTTTATCCCGATAACGGAAGATGCCCGCTGCTTTCCCGTGGAATATGCCACACGTCTATTCCACGGGGAAACACGAGTATGTGTCACGCCTTCAATGAACTGATGTCGCGCGGTAAGCATCAGAGCATCACTAATCAGGCTATCTGAGATAATCCAAATCAACCAGACACACGCTCCCCTTTGTGGAATCCTTTACTGCCGAAGCGGAAGACGAGGGCAAATCGACAATACCATTTTGAGTGTTATATGCTGCGGTATACTGCTCTTTTTTCATATAAGCGGTCAAATCCGCCGAACCGCCGCTTGTCGCTGCCGAGCCACTATTGTCTGAGATGAAGTATGTTTTGCGGTACGACTTTGCTCCCAATTTTGTGAAAACGGCCTTGCCGTCATCTAACTGCCCATGATGCGGAAGCTGAATGTATACATAGCTGTCCAGCTCATGCAGGTAATCCGGCGATGCGTCGCCGCAAAGCAGGATCGTATTTTTGTCGCTCAGCGTACACTTCAGCTGAACGCTGGCCGCGTTCATGACCGTTTCCTGCGCATCACCCTCGCCGATATTGTCTCTTTCCCGTGAGTCGATCGCCTTGGCTGCAACTTCAATAAACTCATCCTCCGTCGGGCCGACGATTGTGCATGTGCCGACTGTAGTATCTGGAACTGCGTTCACGCAGTCAAACCCGCAATCCGTTGCCGTCTCGATGATTTCCTTGATATGGTTAAACTTCTCCAGCAGCGATTTTTTCAGGGACTCCCGGTTTCTGCGTCCGTCGTCTACAGTATCAAGAATTTTGTCGACGTACTTTAAATATTGGTGCGCAAACACCCGGACGGTATATTTTCCACTGTCTTTCAGCCAGTTCAGCAGCTCGCAGACACCACCGGTGTGGTCAGAGTCGTTGTGCGATACCACAACGTCGACTACCTTAATCGCGCTATGCTTTTCCAGAAAATCTTCAACCTCTTGCGCGTGCCGCGAGTGCCCACAATCGTACACGACCAGAGATGCTTCGTCGTAGAGCAGAATGCAGTCGCCGAAGCGTGTGTCCATATCATTGTCATAATGACTGAGTGCTTTGAGTTTCATTTGGCTTCCTCCTGATAAAACGAATTATAAATGCAGGGATCAGATTGTGCCTGATGTGAAAACGAATAAACGGTTTGTGCCATATATGATGGCAGAACAGCCGTCGCTGGTCGCGATCAAACAGGCAAAAATACTTCCAACTATACAGACACAGAATTCCTTAAAATGCAACAAATTATTTCAAAAAAATCCAAATTTCGATATGACACACGTTGCGTTCTTCGAAACATAATGAAATAGTATCTCATCCGACTAAACAGTATGCATTTTCCGGTTGGCTGCTAGTCCGTCCTTGCGCAATCCGCAAGTTTGCACCTGTCTGCTGCTGCGCTACAATAAATCTGTATTCCAGGTCAGAGCAGTATCAGGGCGGAGCAGATGAAGGGCGGAGATGAAAACTTGGGGACAGGTATGCCCCGGTTCCGTGCGCAGGCCAGTGAATACCAAAATACAACAGGACCAGTAAGACCGTAATTGCCGCTTGGCAGTTACGGTCTTTTTGTGTCCAAAAACGATGAAAGGAGTGAAACCATGAATGCCAGAGAAAAGCAGACTCATGCCAATCAGCTATTACAATCCCAAGCAGGAGATCCGTCTCAGCGCGTATGCGGACACGATCATTCTTGAACCGGATGGGCGTGAGCAGCGTCTTCGGGCGATCCGCTTCGGCGGATATCCGGAGATGGTACGCGCCATGTCGGACGCGATCTACGCCGGCGCGACGCTGGAAACGGAATTTGCCGGTGAAACAGCCATGCTCACCTGCGAACCGAAGAAATACGAATGCCATCTGAGTCACGACGGAATTTATGCCGAGGCGACCATCCTCTCGCTGGACGATGAAGACACTGCGGCAAAAAAGGATGAAGAAGCACAGGCGGACGGTCAGACGAATGTAGAGCTGCCGCCGCGAAAGTGCGTTCTTTTTTGCCCGGCCGGAGACCGGCAGGCGCTGTTTGAAGCGCTGGACCGGAAAACGGCTGTGCCGCTTATCCCGGAGTTTCAGGACTACGTTCTGGACGAACTGCGGCGGCGCGGGATACTCAGGCCGCTGCGTGTCATTTCCATTCGGGAACGGCTGGAGGCGTGGCTGCTGCTGTGCAAAAAGGACGACGCCAATATCGTCAAGGTACTGGAGGAAGGCCTGAAAAGCGGCGCAATTCGTATTCCCGGAACACATCAAGACCTGCACGGCTTTGACAGTGTGCATTCTGTCACCAGTTATCTGTACGCGTTCGGTGTGACCGTCGCGGAGCGAATCCGGAATCAGTTCCAACCGCTCTTTGACCCCGCTGCGGAGCAGCTTTCCCCGGAGATTTTACGCATCAACGACTATATCCGCGCACACGCGGGCTACAGCCTGTATCCGGCGCAGCTTGCGGTTGCGGAATCGGTCAAGCGCAAGCTCTCGGAGGGAAAGTCTGCGTTCATCGTGGCAGAGTGCGGAAGCGGCAAGACGAAGATCGGCGCAACGGCACTGGCCGCGTATCAGGCGCAGAAACGGAAAAAGACGTTCAACATTATTCTTTGCCCGTCGCATGTCGCGAAGAAGTGGGTACGAGAACTTGCCGAAACGCTGCCGGACACCGCAGGCGTCATCGTCCGCAGCATTACAGAGTTGGACAGCCTGTACGCACAGTACCGGCAGGGAGACAAAAGCATCTACGCCGTTATCAGCAAGGAAAAGGCCAGAGACGGTTATATGCGCCGCCCGGCGGTTCTGTTTGACGCGCGGAAGGGCGCGTTCCGCTGCCCCAACTGCGGGGGAATCATAGAGCTGCCAAGCAGCGACGACACAGACGGCTGGACGACTGCAAAACCGGAAGCGTTCCGCATGGAAAACCGGCGCAATCATCAATGTATGAATTGTGAAAGTCCCTTGTGGACGGCGGTGAATCCAAGTGTGCCGTCTCCGTGGGTCAAGATCCCGGAATACGGCTGGGTGCATCGAAAGCTCGCAGCTTATGCCATGCAGAAAACAAAGAACCCCGCCGCGCTGGATGCTTTGCTGTCACTTCACGAGAATCCAGACGGATATTTCCCGACGCGCGGCGCGTGCCGGCGGTATCCGCTCAGCTCGTACATCAAGAAGCGGTACCGCGGCAGGCTCGACGGCCTCATCGTGGATGAGCTGCACGAGTACAACAACGACAGCGGCCAGGGCGATGCGATGGCAGAGCTGTTTGGCACGGCGAAAAAGGTCATCGGCATGACCGCTACGCTCATCAACGGTTACAGCTCCGGTATTTTTCACCTGCTTTACCGCACATCGGCGCAGCTGATGCTGGCAGACGGAAAGCCGCATGAAAAGCCCGCGCTGTTCAATACGGAGTATGGCGTCGTGGAAACAACCTACACCGAAGCCGATGAAAGCTATGCTGCAAAGCGCAGATCACAGAAAAGCGGCGTTCGGACGCGCCAGCTTCCGGGCGTTTCGCCGCTGGTGTTTTCGAGGTTTCTGCTGGAAAAAACGGCGTTTTTGTCGCTGTCCGACATGGGCAAGGCACTCCCCAGCTACGAAGAAATTCCCATTGCCTGTGAGATGGACGAAGCGGTAGAGACGGAGTACAAGCGGATCGAGCATAAGCTTGTACAGGTTTTACGTTCAGACCGCCGCGCAGCACAGAAGATTCTTTCCGCGTATCTGAATCTGTTGACTGTCTATCCGGATCAGCCGTATGACCAGAAGCCCATTCTCTACCCCGACAGCGATGTACCCATCGTCGAACCTGAGAACATCGGGGATGCGGATACGCTCGGAGAAAAGGAACAGCGGACGCTGGAGATCGTAAGAGCTGCCATCCAGAACGGGGAGCGTGCGCTCATCTACACAAGCTGGGTGCGCACGGATTCCCAGCAGAAGCTCAAAAAGCTCCTGACGGATGAAGGCTATCGCACGGAGATCCTGACCGACAAGATCAAGACCACTGACCGTGAGGACTGGGTGCAGAAAAAGCTCGCCGCCGGAATACAGGTGCTGATCGTAAACCCGTCTCTGGTAGAAACCGGCTTGGATCTCAACGCCTTTACGACGCTGGTGTTCTACAGCATGGGCTATAAGCTCTTTACGCTGCGGCAGGCGTCGCGCCGAAGCTGGCGCATCAACCAGAAAGCGCCTGCGGTCAAGGTCTATATGCTCTACTACGAGGACACCATGCAGCAGAAATGCCTGAAGCTCATGGCCTCGAAGCTGGCGGTCGCCGGACTCATTGAAGGAAACTTCTCTGAGGAAGGGCTTGCCGCAATGAGCGACGTACAGGACATGACCTCGCAGATGGCGAAGGAGCTGATGCTCGGTATCCGCGACAATGTGGAGGATATTGCGGCAGCGTTCAGGAAGATGGCGTTCGAGAATCCGGACAGAGAAGTACCGGACGTCCCCGCCGAAGAAGCAGAATTACCGTCTCCTACCATGATCGAGCAGCCAAAGCGCGTGTTTACCGCAGAGCAGGAGGAAAAGCTGCAAGCTGCCATGGTGCAGCTGGAACAGCAGAAAGCCAAACGGACGAAGAAAACGCAGCAGGTGGAGAACCAGCTGAGTCTATTCGATTTCGTTGCATAAAAAAGGAGGATGCTATGAAATTCATCGTCAACCGAACAGAACTGCTTGCCGCGGCGCAGAACGCCGAGCGCATTGCGCCCAGAGTCTCCACGATCGAAATTCTGCAATGCGCGTATTTGCAGGCTGAGCAGGACACGCTCACCGTCGCGTCCAGCAATCTGGAGATCGCGTTGGAGCAGCAGATCCCCGCACAGATTGAGAATGAGGGCAGCGTTGTCGTAAAGGCCCCGCTTCTCTCCGGAATGCTGCACCTGCTGGATGGCGAGCGCGTGACTTTCCAGATGAAAAACGGAAAGCTCGTTGTTTCCTCCGGAAACGCGGAATATGCCATTCCCGTCATGGACGCGGCACAATACCCGCGCATGGAGATTCCCTGCCCGGCGGCAACCGTGCCTGTGAGCGGCATTCCGTCGCTGACCAAACGAACGGCGTTTGCCGTTTCTGAGGACACGGCAAGACCCATGCTCAAATGCGTGAACCTGATCTTCGGCGCGGATGGCCTGCAGGCGGTCAGCACAGACAGCTTCCGCATCGCGTCTGCCAAGGGTGACCGCGAGAGCCGTGGAAATATCAGTTTTCTGGTGCCTGCCGCTTCGCTGGAAAAGCTGGCAGGTCTGGTAAGCGACCGCGAGAAGCTGCAGGTCGGTACGACCGGGAAAGCCATTGTCTTTCGGAAGGAGAATTTCCTGTTCGCCGCGCGAATTATGGAAGGGCCATATCTTGCCGTGTCGCAGGTGCTGTCCAATCTGAAGCAGCAGTTTACTGTCCTGACCGACAGCGCTCTGCTCCGTGATACCATTTTGCAAGCCCTGAGCGTCACCGGCACGCAGAACCGATTTTCCCTGTCCTTTGCAGGAAACCGGCTGACTGTTCGCTGCGAGAGCGAATATGGCATTTCGGAGACGGCGATGGATGTAGTCGCGCTGAGCGGCGAGCCTGCGGGCGTGTACTGGTACAATCCGGCGCAGCTTATGGAGTGCCTGAAAGCGCTGAACGGAACGCTCATGCTGGAGGTCGTGCAGCACAGTGCGCTGCTTCTCAAAACAGACGAGCTTGTCTGCTTCCAGATGGCGGTGCGTGAACCGAAGGCAATCGAATTGAAACCTCAAAAGACAAAAAAGCCGCGCAAGGCGGCATAAAAAGGAGGACACGCCTATTTGAAGAAACCGGCCATCTGCCGCTACTGCGGCGGGATCATCCGGCTCGTTCCCGCTGCTGATGTCTATGGCAGCTCGACGGAACGGCTTGGAATGCAGAACGAATACCTGTATCAGTGCCAGAACTGCAATGCCCGCGTCGGCTGCCACAAGGGTACCACGCGGCCGCTCGGCGATGTGGCGAATGAGATCCTGCGGCTCAAGCGCATCGAAGCCCATCAGGTGTTCGACGCTTACTGGCAGAAGCAGCACATCAGTCGGACAAAAGCTTATCAGTGGTTGGCAAGAGAACTGAAGCTCTCGGAGGAGGATGCGCACATCGGCGGGTTTGAGATCGATACCTGTCAGCGTGTGGTCGACCTCTGCCGGGCAAAGATGGACAAAGCAAAATAAGGAGGACGCGATATGAATATCCGGCCCAAGGTTCCCGTATGCACGGACTGTGACCACGTTTTTGAGTACAGGGGTCAAAACCCCGGCCAGCTCGGCGGCGTGGTGGTGCAGTTTGGAGAAGCCTACTGCACGAAGAAGAAAAAGCCGCGCCTTTTGAAGCGCTGGCACAATATGCTCCGCGTTCCGGACTGGTGCAAGAAGCGCATCCGGCCGAGCCTGGTGCGCATCTATGATTTTGCCAGCACGGAAAGCTGGCTCATGCACGAAAATCTCTGCAAATCTCTCGGACGGGAGATCGGCCCCACGGCATCCAGATACACGCTCTCCGAGGTGCGGCAGCTTGATCTGGACGCATATGCGTTCCAGCGGCAGGCGCGGACAACACCTGTGGAGGAGCTTTTGAATGTGCATCTGGGGCTGCATCAGGTCGTGGAGGTGTTTGACGGCGTACAGTCTGTCATCCTCTATAAGACGCTGGACGGCTTTGTCCCGACCCCGACATTTGACGCTGAACGCGCCAGGCAGAACCGCAGAGAACAGAAAAAGGCATCCGCCTGACAAAACACACATGGAGGCATCTGCCTCCCCAAATACAAAGGAGAAAGACCATGAAAAACAATTTCACCATTTCTCAGAGAAACGCCATCGTGGAAAACCATCTGTGGTGCGTCAATGCCGTGATGAAGCAGAACCGTGCAATCATCCGCGCAGCAAAGCTGGACACAGATGACGTGTACCAGCAGCTTGCGCTGCGGCTCATCCGGGCGGTCATGTCGTATGACCCGGAAAAAGGCGATCTGGAGCAGCATATCTTCGCACAGCTCCGCATGGAGCTGCAGAAAACAGCGCACAGCAATGTGATCTCGCTGGACGCCTACCGCATGAGGGCTGCCGCATGAGCTTACGAGATAAAATGCTGGCTGTTATGGCCGATGTAAATGCCTCTGTTGCCGAGCGTGAAGAACTGGTCGAACTCATTGCCATTGCCCTTCTGACGCGGAAGAACCTGTTTATCCTGGGCGACCCTGGACAGGCAAAGAGCTACGCGATCAATGCTTTCCGCAGCCGTATCACGGGCGCGAAGCAGTTTGAACGCCTGCTTTCCAAGCAGACGGATGAAGAACAGCTCTTTGGACGGCTCGACCTTTCCAGCCTGATCCCCGGCTCCGTGCCGGAAGCTGCGTTCGAGGGTGATGGGATTTACCAGAACCTGCGCTTTGATTTGCAGAGCTTCCTGAATGGTCTGCCGAAGATGAAAAACGAGACGGCGACATTCGAGAAGCTGGCGGAGATCAGCGGCAAGCTGGACGCCTACCGCAAAGCCGTTGCCGCGCTGCATCCGTGCGAACCGGTCGTGCAGACCGCAGGCAAAATTCCGGAGGCCGACATTGTGTTTTTGGATGAGATCTTCAAATGCAATGACGGCGTTCTGAACGCGCTCCTGACGGCGCTCAACGAGCGAAAATACACCAATGAAGGCCGGACCTATCCCATCCCGACGATCTCCTTTTTCGCCGCGTCCAATGAGATTCCGAATTTCAATGACCCGGAGGAAAAGATCCTTGCGGCGCTCTATGACCGGCTGGAATTGAAGGTCGTCACGGAAAATATTTCGGAAAAGTCACATCGACTTGCGATCCTGAAAGACAAGCTCGGCGGCTCGTTCGGCACTATCCATGCGACAATCTCGCTGGAGGAACTGCGCACCATGCAGCAGGAAGTCGCAGCCATTCAGGTACCGGACAGCATCCACGACCTGATGGACGATGTGCTCTGTGCGCTGCGCACACAAATTCCCGTGTCCGACCGAAAATTCCTCAGCTACTTCTCCATTGCGCAGGCAAAGGCGTGGCTGGAGGGACATACGGAGGTCACATCGACCGATCTTCTGGTGCTGCGGAATTACTTCTGGCAGCAGCCGGGTGACCGCGAATTTGTAACCGGCACGTTGGAGCGTCTTTGCGTCAACCCCATGCAGGAAAAGGTCAGCGACCTTCTTGCCATGGCACAGGACGCAAAGGACGATTTTGACAGTGCCTGCGGTGCGGCGGAAAACGTGCGCACAAAGCAGGCTGCGCTCCGTAAATTCCGCGGCGAGCTGGTGCGGCTCTACCAGATGCAGACCGAGATGGCTGCAAACGCTGGCTCTGACAGCGAAAGGGCGCTTACGGATGGACTCCTTTCCGAACTGGAGCGCATCAGCAAGGCGGCGCATGAGGCCATTGGCTTTACTTATACGCCGCTGGAGCAGCTGGCAGCCTTGCAGTAAAAGACAAACATCAAAAAAATACGGAGGAACAATTATGCTGAATCACATTGTAGTTATGGGCAGACTCACGCGCGATCCGGAGCTTCGTAAGACGGCCTCCGGCGTTTCCGTCACATCGTTTACCGTGGCGGTAGACCGCGATTTCTCGCAGGATGGGCAGAAGGAAACGGATTTTCTTGATGTCGTTGCGTGGAGAAACACGGCTGAATTTGCGGCAAAGTATTTTACGAAAGGCCGCATGGCTGTCGTGTCTGGCCGTTTGCAGATCCGGAACTGGGAAGACAAAGAAGGCAACAAGCGCCGCACGGCGGAAATCCTTGCGGAAAACATCTATTTTGGTGACAGCAAGAAGGAGGACGACGGCGGTTCTGCTTCTACGCAGGGCTCCACGCAAACCTTTATGGGTGGCGCGCCCGCGCAGGCGGGCGGCTTTACGCCTACCTTTGGAAATGTACAGCCCGGCGGCTTTGTGCCGAACTTCGGCGGGAACTATTAAACTGACAGTGCAGGGTGGGATCTTCCCACCCTGCCTTTTCTATGGAGGTGCAAAATGAAGAAATATTTTCGTACCATACAAAACGTCATGGATTCCCGCTGGGGCAATTTTCAGTATGCCGGAATGCCAACAGCACAGAAAACAGACCGTGTTCTGCAAAGCTCCAAGCTGGAGGACTGCATTTACCGCGCTTTGAGCAAAGGCGATGAGAGCATGGAGACCATCCAGCGGGAGGCTGCGCCCAAGCTGCACAGCTTCCCCGCATTGTCCAGAGACATTTTTCAGTCGTTCTATTCGTTGTTTCCAAAGCGAACCGACGCAGACAGACTTACGGCAGAGGCGCAGAAATTCAACGCGAAGCTGCTCGACCATGTGACCGAGGATACGGACTATCCCACGATCAAGTCGATCTGCGAAGGGCGGGAGCTGCCCGCTTATGAGGCCGCGTCCGAGTTTACGGCAAAAATCGGCGCGCAGATGGATGAGCTGCTGTCGGAGTTTGGCGGTAGGAACGGCACGCTGAAAACGCTCGAAAAGCTGCAAGCGGCGCGGAATCAGGCGCAGCAGAAGCTCACAGAGCTTTTGGAGCAGACGCGGGATTCTGTGCAGAATCCCACGCTGGAGCAGGCGGTGATCGACGCGGCAAATCAGGCCGAGAGCAAAACGCAGCAGGCTGAGGCCGTTGCAAAAATGGTGGATACTACGGCACGGCAAAACAAAGCTGCTATATCTGAGAGCGTTTCTGCCGCCGTCGGCGCGGCCGCGGAAAAGGCAAGGGAAGTTCAGATAATCCTCGGCGCGTGGAGCGATGATGCCGGAAAGATGGAGAAGAACGCGGTGAACACCGAGCTTCTTCAAAAGGTTCGGCAGAATCCCGCGCTGTTGGAGATTTCAAAGCACCTTGGCCGGTTTCGTGAGATCTTCGCGCAGGGCAAGCGCAACGGCTACGCCTATGGGCGTGGAGAAACGTATGCGCTGGAGCTGGGCAATGATCTTTCCCGCGCCATCGGCTCGGAGTTTGCCATGCTCGCCTCGCCGCAAACGCTGCCGCTCTTTGTAAAAAAGTATCAGCAGCGGCGGCTCAAACAGTACCGCAGGCGTGAACCCATCCACAAGGGCATGGGCGACATCATCTGCTGCCTCGACGAATCCGGTTCCACGCGCGGCGACGCTGCCGCGTGGGGCAAGGCTGTGGCGATGACGCTGTTGGATATTGCTGCGGAAAACCGACGCAAATTTGCACTCATTCATTTTGCCGATTCTTCCTCGTGCAAGGTGGACATATTTCTGCCCGGTCAGTATTCCGTGCAGGATAAGATAAACGCCGCCGAGACGTTTTTAGGCGGCGGCACGAATTTCAAACAGCCCTTGGATGAGGCGATCCAACTCATGGGCACCGGCTTTGAGAATGCCGACATTGTCTTTCTGACCGACGGCCTGTGTGAGCTGCCGGAGGACTATCTGGCAAAACTCCATAAGGAGCAAGCCGCACGAAAATTCACCGTGACCGGCATCCTGCTGGACGCTGGCAGCCCCGGCATGGATTTCAGCTTGATGCCGTTTTGTCAGAAGATCTATCGAACCAGCGAGCTGGCCGGTGATGAGATCGTGCGGAGCGTAATCTCTCAAAGAGTATGAATACGGGCATCTACGGCTTGTAATTTAATCGTGTACGATGAAAAACCACAGAACGCAGGAGGACTGAAAATGTCAGATGAACAATATCCAGAATTTAGCAGTGCGCAAACAGAACGTCTTGATGAGATCGACAATACGGTCTATGAAACGATTCTCGCGTTTCTGGATAAGACCGAGGATGAATTTCCGTGGGATATGTCCTATATTGGAGAAGTAGCAGAGTGTATTGAAGAAACGCTTCTGCGCATGGGGCAGCGTGTCCACCGTCCCGTCATCGTGACGGGAAAAGACGGAATTTCCTGCATTGAAGAATATCAGTATCCTCACAAAACTGAAATAAAAACCGAACCACCGAACGCGCATTAGTCTTTACCACAGATCGTCGCCCATGCTGGGCGTACCATAGCAAGAAGCAGGCAGGCCGCATATGGCTTGTCTGCTTCATTTTTTATGTTTTTCTTTTTAGCATGGCCTTCGTTTTCAGAATCGCTGCGCGGAATATTTTCTGTGCTTCGCGTTCGGCGGGAAAGACAGGGAGCAGAAAGTCCAGCGCTGCCTGAATCCGTTTCAGAGCGTCCAGCGTCAAATAACCGTCCAGTAGGGCAGAGTCTTTGACTGTGCCAAGCAATTCTGAACACTTCACTTTGAATTGCATTCCACAAGTTGGATTCTAATATGTGCAGATTTCGACGAAATATCTCATGCTGTTCCGGCTTTCTTTCTATATAGAGATATGTTATTATATTATTGATCAGCATCAGAGGGAATGTAATATAAATTTGTTAATATATGCGGCTTTGAAAACTAGGGGGGGATCAAGATATGCAGACAAGCAAATGTATTTATTGTCTTCAGGAAAAGAATATTTCTGAGTTCAATAGTGAACACGTTGTTTCACGGTTTATAGGGAAATATGAAGATGCGTACACCTTGCATGAATCACAGGTATGCAAAGAATGCAATGACTATTTCTGCACGACGCTTGAAAATGATCTATCCTTTGACTCGCTTGAAGGCCTATTGAGAATCGAACATAGTCCAAAAGCAATCCATGTACAACGTTCTATTGGTCGTAATCGCTTGAAAGCCGTCGGGAATAATGGAATTTTCAAAAATTTACCGTTTTATTTCACTTCGGCACCAAGCCAGGCAAATAATATTCAGATAGTAGTGCCGCCTTTAGTGGGCATTATTTTAGACCAGCAAGCAGATGAGTATGAGTATTTTTCGCTCGATTCAATACCGCAATGCGACGATTCAATGATGGCTCGTATTGCTGGCGTCAAAACGCCCTTCATTACGTTTAACTGCAACGGCGATGAAGCGTCTAAAGCGTTGAAAAGTAAGGGATACGATATTTCTAAAGCAAAATACTCCGGAGGATTGAATTTGGAGGATATTTCCTCCGAAAGTGTGATCGATACAACAATCAACTGCTTGGTTGATAATAAGGTCGTGCGCTTGGCCGCAAAAAATCTATTTAATTTTCTTTGCTTTGCATACGGAAAGGAAAAAGTATTGCACCCAGCTTTTAATAATTTTAGAAACTTTATTAGATACAATCATGTAGATAAGCCACTCAAATTCTTTATGAGTGAAGGTGGGATAAAAAACATACCTGGCATCACACAGAAAAATCATATTATAGGTTTAGCATGGTCCGCTATAGACAAGCAAATACATCTTTGCGGATTCGTCACATGGTTTAATGCAATAACATATACATTTGCGATAACTCCAGTGCCAACGAAGCGATTCAATGCTTATCCGAAATTAAAAACAATGACGTGTAACAATGAGAAGAAAATATTGTCTGTTGAAGAATACTTAATGTCGTTGGATTGGCCGGGCGAACAAGTGAATATAAAGTTCCTTGATGAAAATTTTCGCCCAATCGAGATGTAATCTTAGTCATAGAAAACTGCTGAATGGCTGCCTTGCAATTTTTGCAATTACTTCTCTGCTGTGTATTCTGCTACAATACTCTTGTATTTCAAGTCAGAGCAGATTAAGGGCAGAGCAATCTCAGGGCGTATGTTTTTTCAGCATGGCTTTCGTTTTCAGAATCGCTGCGCGGAAGGTTTTCTGTGCTTCGCGTTCGGTAGGAAAGACAGGGCGCAAGAAGTCAAGCGCTGCCTGAATCCGTTTCAGATCTTCCTGTGTCAGATGTCCATCCAACAGGTGCTGGTGTACCCGCCGGTATGCCATGCGCAGCGTCTCTGAAACACTTGTCCTTGAAAAATATTCTGCAATCAGACCGCCAATGAGCGCGGATTCCTCAATGGAATACTGCATATCTGCCGTCCTCCTTTCGCGCACCCGCATATCATAGCATATTACAGGCGGACAGGCAAGTTCAGACGCTTGTTCTCTTGACACGTTCGCAAGTTTACACCTGCCTGCCGCTGCGCTACAATAAAGTTGTATTCCAGGTCAGAGCAGATTAAGGGCGGAGCTATTTCAGGGCGGAGGTGAAGACTTGGGGACAGGTATGCCCCCGGTTCCGCGCGCAGGACATGGAAGAAAATAATGGACTCATAAGACCGTAATTGCCGTTTGGCAGTTGCGGTCTTTTTGCGTCCGGACACAAAAAGAAGGGAGACACAGCATGACAGACACAGAAAACGTATTTGACGGTTTTACCTTACTGGATGACGATGAGGAGCTGGATATGGATAAAATCTTCGGCAGCGGTTCGGATGAACCCGCGCCGCCCCCTCCCACGCCGGAACCGGCAGAAGAAGCCAAACCCCAGTCTGAGCCGGAACAGGTTCAGACGGAGACGGCAGAATCACAGCACGAGCCGGAACAGACGCTCCCTGCAAAGACGCAGGAGGCACCGGCAGAAGCAGAACAGTCTCTGGATATTTTTTCGGCGTTTACAAGCGCAGGAAGTGACCCCATCCCAGAGGCCGCCACGGTCAAAAGCATTGCGCCAAGACCCCAAACACAACTGTCGCTCTTTGACAAGCCGCCCGTTTTTCAGTACGGCGGCGCCAGAGAGCAGATCACGGACGCCAGCATGACCTTCGAGGCCCTGCGTATCCAGAAAGCGGATGATTTCCCCGAACTGGAGGATGCGTCGGCTGTCACATGGCAGGTACGGTACGGAGATATTACGAAGACCGTTTCCGCGCCCAAGACAGACACCATCGCGGCCATGAAAGCGGAGATCGAGAAATCCAAAGCGTTCCTGGACAGCCTGAAAAAAGGCAAGGTCAAGGACCCGGAGTGCGTCGTGAAGCCGCAGATCCGGATGCAGAAGAAGGGCGTCGCGGACTACAAGGGTGTATTCCCGACGCTGGAAGCTGCGCGCGCATCCAACAAGGTCATCTGCCTCATCCCCGCGCGGGATGGGCAGACGTATGAGATGCGCCGAAGTGAGCTCGGCGAGTTTATCGCGCCCAAGCACAAGATCACGGAGTTTTCAGAGGTAAGAGCCGGCTTTCGCCCGGCTCTTCCTCGCATTCCACAGGAGCTGCTGCGCGCCATCATCGGCTTTTTCAGGAGCCAGATGGAAGCAGGCACGGAGTTTGAAGCCCTTGTCCGGATCTACTGGGATCGCGAGGAACAGAAATTCATCCCGTTCGTCCCGAAGCAGCGCGTCACCAAGGACAGCGTGACGGTTCGGCTGACGGACGAAGACCTTCCGGATGAACAGCGGTATCTGTACTACGCAGATATCCACTCGCACAACAGCATGAAGGCGGTCTTCTCTGCCATCGACGACATGGATGAACGCGGCACGCGGCTGTATCTCGTGATTGGCCGTCTGGACCGCTTCTTCCCGGAGATCTCCGCCCGCATTTCCTGCGGCGGCAGCTTTGTCCCCATCGAGCCCAGCTTGGTGCTTGAAGGAGTGGACAGCGGCTTTCCCGCGGAATGGAGCGGCAAGGTCGTCCATCAGCTTCCAGAACTCCCGAAACCGCCGTCCGCACATTTCGCGGGCGTGCGCTCGTTCCTGGGCGGATTGCTTGGAGGTGCGGGATGAAGTTTGCAGAGAACCGGCCCGTGAAGATCGTCATGCTGGGAGCCGGAGGCACCGGCGGACATATCGCGCCGCATCTGTACCGGCTTTTGTACGCGCTGGAACGCCCTGTCCGTTTTATCATCTGTGACGGAGATATTGTGGAGGAAAAGAATCTCGTGCGTCAGAATTTCACGCCGGCTGACCTTGGAGAAAACAAGGCAAAGGTGCTGGCGGAGCGGTATTCCTCCGTGTTCGGGATGGAAACAGAGTATGTGCCGGAATTTATCGAGTCCGGCGAGCGGCTTCTTTCCATGCTGCGGGCACGGACATTCCCGACCGGACCGTACTGGCATTCACAAACCGTCAAGGAACTGGTGATCCTCATCGGCGCGGTGGACAACAACAAAAGCCGAAAACTCTGCCACGAAGTCTTTTACAAGCTGGATGACCTTATCTACATCGACAGCGGCAACGGGATGCACACCGGGCAGATCGTCTGCGGCATCCGCAGCGGCGGGCGCACGTTTTACCGGCCCGTCGGAGCGGCGTTCCCGGAGGTTTTGCAGGACACAGACAAATTCCCGACGGAGCTGAGCTGCGCCGAGGCGTCTGTTTCCGCGCCGCAGAGCATCGCCGCCAACATCACAGCGGCTACCGCCGTCGTGGACATGATCTACAACATCCTGACCGTCGGAGAAACGCGTGTGCGGCAGATCACGTTTGCAACGGGTTCTGTCAATATGCGTGCCACCTTACAGAAAACAAGAAAAAAGGCAGCGTAAAAGAGAAAGGATTTTTGAGCATGAAGACAGTCTATATCCCCGCTGGTGCGACCTACAACTATGAAACGCTCGTCACGGACGATGTGATCGTCCACGGGCATCTGCACGTCACGAACGGCTTGAAAGCAAAGCATATTTCCGGCCGAGGTTTTATTACCGCCGGTGAAGTTTCCGCAGACATCGTGGACGTGACCGAACTGGAATGCGGTACGGTCATCTGCCGGAGACTGCTGGCACAGCGCGTCAGCGTCAATGAGGCCATGATCTCGGAAAGCGCCGCCGTTTCCCGTTTCTTCTCCGCTAACTATGTCAAGGCTCCCAGCCTGACCGTGGCGGTCAGCGAGATCGGCGAAGCGGACGTGGATGAAATCGTACATCTGACACCGAATCCGCGTGGGATGCTCCTGACGCTGCTTCTTTCCATGCTGCGCACCTTCTGGCTGCGCCTGACGGCAAGCCGTCCGCAGGGCAGGTTTGAGAAGCCGCGCACGGAATCGGAAGAACCGTCTGACACACCGGAAGATACCGAAATGAAAGCCAACATCGCAAAAATTGTGCAGGAGGTGCTTGCACAGCAGGCGGCGGAAAAAGCCGCCTGCGCGAACGATGCAAATGAAGCGGATGGTTTTGAGCTTCAGCGCATGGTTAGTACGTTCAAGCTGCTGCGAAGCAAAGGCTACACGCTGCGCATTCTCCCCGGCACGCCGGAGGAAAACGCACCGGTCTTTGACTTTGCGGCTGAGAGCATCCAGCCCGCGGCGTGAGGTCACAGGATGGAGCAGGAATTGCAGAAGGAGTCAAAATGTTCCTTTTACGCATTGGAACAGCTTCGGCAGACGGCAGAAGCCATTCTGCGCGGCAGCCAGCGCCTGCTTAAATGCCGCGCCGGTGTGGAGAAATACCGCACGGCGCAGCCGCAGCGTGCGTATACGTACTATCTGGAATTGCAGAAAACGCGGGACGCGCTTCTTGCGGCGTTCGGCGATGCACAGCGGAATCTTCTAGAATTGGAGGAATCTGCGCTTGCCCAAAAAGCCGGGCAGCTTCAAGCAGGGCTGCGACGCTTTGATCTCATGTCCAGGGCGTACAAGCCTGTATATGAAGTCCTGACCGGCTTTGCAAAAGCCCTTCCTCAAACGGACACCGTCAACGCGGCGGTGATCGGGCGGCTGATGAATCATGTCCGTATGGGCTACTATCCGACAGACCCGGAGAATATCACGCACATCCTGCGCGGGATCGCGTTTCCGGAGGGCGTGACGACGAATCTGCTCGACCCGTGCTGTGGCTGCGGCAAGGCGCTTCGGCAGCTTGCCGACGGCAACAACTGCTACACCTACGGCATGGAGCTGGACGAACACCGTGCGGAGGAAGCGCAAACCAGACTTCACCGTGTCGGCTTCGGAAGCTTCTTTCACAGCCAGATCAGCCGTGAGATGTTCCATGTGCTGTTTCTGAATCCGCCGTATCTGTCCGTTCTAACCGAGGGCGGCAGCCGGGTACGCAGCGAAAAGCAGTTTCTGGTGCAGAGCATCCGGACGCTTATGCTGGGCGGTCTGCTCATCTACATCGTGCCGTATTATCGCCTGACGCCGGACATCTGTAAAATCCTCGCGGAGAACTTCTCGGACCTTTCTGTCTGGAAATTCACCGATGGCGAGTTTGCCAGATTCCATCAGGCGGTCGTTCTGGGGCTTCGCAGAAAACCCACAGAGGATGACGAAACAGCCGACCGGCTGGGTGCGCAGACGCTGACCCCAGAGATGATCCCGTGTGTCACGGAGCTGGAGGAAAACCGATATGTACTGCCCGACGTTGCAAAGGCCGTCGAGGTCTTTCGCGGCGAACGGTTCAATGAGAAGGAGCTGGAACGCCAGCTGACGCGCTCCGGCAGCTTTACACGGCTGCTAAGCGAGAAAAGCGCACTGGACAGCACGGAAAAGCATCCGCTTCTGCCGCTTTCCATTGGGCAGATCGGTCTGATCGGCGGCTCCGGGATGATCAACGGACTGATTGAATGCGATACCCCGCACATCATCAAGGGCCGTATTGTGAAAGTCAAAAATGTAGAACGTGAAGAACAGTTTGACCAGCGCGGAAACCATACCGGCGCAGAGGTGCATGAGGTCGTCAGCAATAAGATGATCTTCAATGTTCTGACGCCGAACGGTTTCTTGGCACTGAGCTAGGAGGAATTATGTTAACTACAAATCTTGCAATCGTTGCACCCGTCACAGAAGCGGATGACCGGGCGGCGCGTGAAGCCGTCTGGCAGCAGGTCACAGAGCGGATTCTCCCGCAGATGGGAAAGCTCTGCACGCGGTTCGAGCCGTCCGCGGGCGCATGGGGACAGAAAGTGTCCAGTCCATACAGCGTCATTCTGGGCAGAAACGAACCGGCGCTGTTCCTGTACTTCTACGCATCTGCGAAGCATCAGTTGGATGAGCGCGCAAAGGCACATCTGGACGGCTTCATGGAGCATCTGGAGATCGGGAACGAGCAGACCGTCGGCGATACCAAGATGTGTACGGCCTATTTCAAGGGTGACACCGCCGAAGCGCGCTCCCACATGGAGTGGCACATCGCCAGCATGTTTGGAGAGCTGATGCCGGACTGCGGGATCTATTTCCTGCGCGAAGGCCGGTCGTATATGACAGAGGATGAGCACAAAAAGATCCTCTGCAATATGAAGGACTATGCCATCTGCGTGGTGAAGCTGGTATGGGAGACAACGAACCATGAAGATTGATTTTTCCATGCTCGTAAAGAACCTGAATGCCCTGCCGCATATGCCGGTACCGGAACCTGAAAATATTCCGCCGTATGTGCTGACGCATATTCTAGCTCCGCTGAAAAATGATGATTGCATCCATTTTGCTGATCTTGATTTCGAGGCATTTACCGAAGAAGATATTGACAGCTTGTACGGTGCATTGTCTGAAGCAGAGGACCGGGAACACCGCTTGAATCACCTACGCAGCACTTTTGACCATTCCAACCCGAAAGCCGCTGCGCAGCGGAAATTTTGTTAAGGAGGCGCAGTTATGGACTATGAATCTATATGCTGTTCACTTCAAACAGTCAGAGCGGCTCGTATGTTCTACGAATACGGGAAACTGGATTGGCTGTTGGAACGTAGTATCACGACATCGAGCGATGACCTGTATGAGGTCTATTATGAGCTTCTGATCGCCGCCACGGATTATATGGATCAGAAATTCAATGAGGACTATGAATACGATCACTGGTATTTCAGCTTTCGCAGCATGATGCAGTATTACCGGCTGATCCGGGAATACGGGAGCCTTCACAGCATGAAGCTCTCGGAAAATCCGTATGTCAAAAAAGCCGAAGAAATGCTCTCTGCTACGCTTTATTCCTGCTGTCTGAACGGCGGTATGGGCTGGAGCTATCAGAAAAAGATCAGCTCAGAATGGTCGAGCGGCCTTATTGTAGAAACAGACGGTTATTTTCACTATGAACTTGACCTGCTGGAAGCGCTGCTTTCCATTGACGCATGGTACACGAAAGAAGTGCAGAAGCTGGAAAACCTGCTTAGAAAGGAACGTGCGCTTGCGAAGCGGTACGTTCCGGAATTGGAGGCAGCATGAACAAAGACGAACTGCGGATTCGGATCATTCCGGAGGACGGACAGGTTCTCATCGAGACGCACACGGATGGTATCGTGAAGTGCAAAGCGGTGCAGGAAGATGCGTTTCTGGACTGCATTAAAAACAGCGCTATGCGAGATTATGTTAACAGCGGATTGTTACCGTCAGACTGTATCCATGTCAAAATCCATCCGAACGGGAACAAGGAATATTGTCTCTGGTACCCGCGCTTATACGCAGACATCAGCTACCATGAGACGGCATATCCGAACTTTCCGCTGCCAAGACTGGTCTTTGCGTTCCACGCTGACACAGAGGGCAAGATCAGCGGATGCAGGATGGGCGTTGTCGCGGACGAAAGACCGACGATGGAGACCGTAATGTACCGCTATCCGTTTTCAAACGTCGGCGGTACACGGGGAGACATCTGCATTGGTGCAAACGCACTCCCAAAGTACAAGACGCCGCACGCACTTGCCAGCTTGCCGGCACTCCTGCTGTCCATCCCAAATGGAGATCACAGCTTCAATGCGCTGAACAACAAGCTGGGACTGCAATACCGCGATCTTCTGGAGCACCTGAAGGACAAAGAACCGTCATATTACTATTCCGACGTGCTGATCCCCAACGGAAAGACCTTGAAAGACTTTATTGGAGGGTAACGTATGGCAAAAGACGCAAAAACCATCCGGGAAGAGCTGGCGCGACCGTTTGCACCGGAGGACTTGGAATGGCGGATACAAGTGACGTCGAAAGATAAGACCAGCGGCCTTGCCATTCCGTATGTCACAAACCGCGCCATTCAGGACCGCTTGGATGAGGTCGTGGGACCGGAGAACTGGTACAACGACTACAAGCCGTGGCACGGAAACGGGAAGAAGGACGCGCAGATCTGCGGTATTTCCATCTATTTTGAGGGCAAAGGCTTTATTACAAAGTGGGACGGTGCGGAGGATTCTGACATTGAGCCCATCAAGGGAGGCTTGTCCGACTCCATGAAACGCTCCGCCGTGCAATGGGGCATTGGACGTGTCCTCTACAAGATGACGAAGCCGCTCTGGGTCAAGATCGAGCAGAAGGGCAACTCCTATGTGATCTGTGACACCGAGCGACCGAAGCTGAATGCCGCGTATCTGGAATTGCTAGACAAGCTGCATCAGCTTCCCACATCTCCGGGCGCAGCACAGGCACAGCTCAGCTACAAGCGTGACGCGCAGCCTCCGCAGCAGGCACAGCCCTCAACGGCAACGCCGCAGGCACAGCCAAGTGCGCAGCAGCCGCTTCCGTTTACCACGCGGCAGGTCTGCCAGTACGTTGTACTTGCAGCAAACAGCCAGCAGGATATGTCCGGTCAGCCGCTTGTCTGTGCGACACTGCAAAATGCGGAGGGCAAACAGGCCAAGGTCTACGCGCAGGGCAGCCATCCGGCGCTCACACCCGGCGCGCAGCTCTATGACGCGCAGATCACAATGCGGAAACAGGGAAACGTCGCATTTTACACGCTGGACGGCTATCAGGTCGTGCAGCAGGCAGCGTAAGGAGGGCGAATGGAAAAAATCAAAGGCTTTCAGATCAGCAGCATGACCGTGTCGGGGTTCAAATGCTATGAAGCACCGATGGAGATCACGTTCGGCAATCCAACCATCGTCACCGGCGGCAATGGACGCGGCAAATCCAGTCTGGCAGACGCCATTGCGTTTGCCGTCACAGGACTTCCGTTTTTCGGCGAGCGCGGCATTGACCGGCTGCACAACGAGACGAATCCGGACCTGCAGATCACGATGCGCTTTACGGATGATACCGGCAAGGCGCATGAACTGACCCGCAGCCGGCAGAAGGACCGTATGAGCATCACCTACGACGGCTATGCCATCCGGCAGACGGATCTCAACGAGATGTTCGGTGAACGGGATGTGTTTCTCTCCATTTTCAACCCGCTGTACTTCATTGAAGAACTCGGCGAGGATGGAAAGAAGCTGCTGGAGTGGTATCTGCCGCCCATTCCGCAGGCTGATGTGCTGGCGCAGCTCAATGCGCAGACGCAGCAGCGGCTGTCCGGTGTGCAGCTTCCGTCCCCAGAGACGTTTCTCAAGAATCGCCGCGAAGAAATTCGGGTGCTGGAGCAGAACGCAGTTTACCTGAGCGGCAAACTTGATCTGGCGCAGAAGCAGCGGCAGAGCAGCAAAGACCTGTCCAGCGGACTGACTGTGCGGATTCAGGAATTGCAGCGGGAGATCGCGTCGCTGGAGGCGCGGCGGTTTGAAAGCGTCAATTTGGAGGACTTGCAGGAGCAGCTTGTGCAGGTCAGCGAGCAGTATGAGGAGCTTTCCGGCGAAGCGCCGGAAACACCGGATACGGCAGAGTTGGACGCGAAGCTGCAAGAATTTCACGCAAAGCTGGGCGCTCGGTCGTCCGAGGTCTACCAGCCAAAATACACAGGCCCGCTGGCAGAGGATACGGCAAAGGTGCAGGCGCTGGGGAAAAAGTATCAGCAAAATGCCGCGCTTTTGAAGCGGTTTCAGCCGGGCACAAGCTGCCCGGTCTGCCGCCGTGTCCTCTCCCAGCAGGAATATCCGGCGTTCCGTCAGGCTTTACAGGCGGAAACGGAGAGAATCGCTGCCGACGGCACGCAGCTGAAAGGTCAGATCGCGGAGCTTCAGGAGCTGGAGCAGAAAAGTCAAAGTACATTCGAGCAGTTCAAAGCGGATGATCTGGTCAGATATCAGTCCGAGATCGACGCGCTGAATCAGAAACGGGAACAGCTTCAGACCGCTGCCGCACAGCAGAATATGCAGCGCCAGCAGACCTTGGAGCAGCTGCGCAGACGCATCCAGAACCTGACTGCAAGCATGGAATGCGGTACGCTGAGCCCCGCGGACAGTGAACGCCTTGCCGAGTGCAAAGCATCGCTGGAGGACTGCCGGGTACAGCTTGCCGCCGCGCAGCAGGTTCTGAGCGCCGCGCCGGAGGACTATGACGCGCGCATCAAAGCCATTGAGGATGAAATCACGGAAAAGAAGATCGTCATGAAAGATGTGATCCTCTACATGAGCAAGCGCGCAGAGCTGACGTTCTCCAAACTCGCGCTGAACCGCGTGAAGATCTCGCTCTACGATGTGGCCAAGACGACCGGAGAATTAAAGGACGTGTTCCGCTTTACCTACAACGGCCGCCGCTACGACCGGCTCTCGCTCTCTGAGAAGATCCGGGCTGGCGCGGAAGTGTCGGAGCTTGTGAAGCGGCTCACAGGCCGTAATTACCCTGTATTCTTCGACAACATGGAATCTGTGGACGATCTCAGCAACATCCGTCCGACCAGTCAGATGATCCTCGCCAAATGCGTCCGTAATGCGGAGCTTTCCGTGCGGGCTGGCAGCACTGCAATGCCGAAGGCGGCGTAACCTTACTTTTCAGAAAGGGGGCGCACCGTCTGGCATATCAGAAGCTGCCGATCCTGGAAGCCGCCAGACGGTGCGGGCTTGTCCTCAATGACCGAACGCTTCACAGTGAGGAAGTTGAGGCAAGCTGCCCCTTCTGCGGCGACCATGGAACCGGCAAATATCATCTGAGTCTGAACACGAGAACCGATCAGTACCGCTGCAATCTCTGCGGTGCAAGCGGCAACAGCGTGACGCTGTACGCAAAGCTCAACGATCTTACCAACAAAGAAGCTTACCTGGAGCTGGCTGCAAAGAGCAACGTGTATAAGCTGCCCTTACAGCCCAGCTCCCCAAACACAACGAGCCGGGAGCCGTATGCGCTAAAGCAGCGCCATGCGGCTTATACGGAAATGCTGTCACTTTTGACGCTTTCCGACCGGCACAGAGACAATCTCCATAAACGAGGACTCCCGGATGAGATCATTGCCCGCAACGGCTATAAGTCCATGCCGGAAACGGAATCCGAACGACGGCTGTTAGCTTCACTTCTCCGATGCGATCATGAACTGCACGGGCTGCCCGGCTTTTACACAAAGGACGGGACATGGACGCTGGCAGGCGCGAATGGATTCCTCATTCCGGTGCGGAACAAGGACGGCTTGATCCAGGGCATGAAGATCCGGCTGGACGATGACGCGGCGCGAAAATACCGCTGGCTGTCCAGCCGGTCAAGCCGCATGGCAAACGGCACCCGCAGCTATTCATGGATCCACGTCACCGGAGACACGACGCAGAAGCGTGCCTATCTCACCGAGGGGCCGCTCAAGGGCGATATTGCGAGCTATTTTGCAAATAACGCGCTCTTCGTGTGTCTTGGCGGCGTGAATGCCCACAAAGGACTGCGGGAAACGCTCTTGTCGCTCGGCGTCACGGAGGTCATGGAGGCGATGGACATGGATCAGTTTACAAATCCGCAGGTCCGGCAGGCAATCACCACCTTGCGCCGCGAGGTGCAGGCGATCCCGGGCATCCGGTACTATCAATGTACGTGGAACCCGCGCTTCAAGGGCGTGGACGATTATCTGCTGGACTGGACGAAACGAAAGACGGCTTAGAAAGGAAATGCACATGACAAATATTACGAATTTTCAGGACATCCTTGGCGCAACGAGCGGTGACAAGACCTCTGTACTGGGCAAGTTTCTCTATTTCTCGCTTGCCAACATTCTGGTGGAGAAGGAGGCGCTGGCGCAGCTCTGCGAGGATCTGAACATCCCGTACTCCGGCAGCAAGCGAATTTCCGTGTCGGATGCGTTCCGCTCCGCGACGGGCGATATCAAGGATCGGATCACGGTAAAGAATCCCGGTGCGCATCATATCTACGCAGTCTTCTGCCGTGACAACGCGCACACCGAGGACGTCTATTCCCGGGAACTGGTCAAGGAAACGCTCAACCAGCGGACGAACCAGTATGAAAAGCTGGCAAACATCTTTTACGACCGGCGCGACAATCGGTTTGGGTATGACAATATCGGCTTCGACGCCGACATTGATCCCCTGAACTATTGCCGCCGGGCGGAGGAACTGTTTGAGCTTTATCAGATCTGTGCGAACCGCAGACAGATCGAGACGATCTGCCTGAGCTATCTGCGGATGTTGGAGGCCACCAAGGTCAGCTCGACTGGACATCTGTATTTTATCCCGCGTCAGCACATGGACAAAGTGGATACGTTTGAAACGTTCATTGAGCAGCTCAGCGATATGAAGCAGAATGACAATGCGCTCAGCGTCAACAGCTTTTACATCATTGACGACGCGAAGCAGCGCGACAAAATGACGGAGGAATTTTATTCCGCGGTCAAAAAGGAGATCGCGCTGTATCAGGAAAAGGCCGACTACCTCATCCAGAGCGGCAGCAGAAGCCCCGCCGTCATGGAGCGGTGGGTGAACAAAATTGCCACGCTGGAGCAGAAGAAACAGCACTATGAAGAAATTCTTCGCCGGGAGCTGGACGGCCTCGACGATGAATTTGAAACGCTGCGCCTTTTGTCGCAGGAGCTGTCCGTGCGGGCAAACGGCCTGCGATTTCGGAAAGCGGCTTAAAGGATATTAAAGAAAACCGCTGGGTAACCAGCGGTTTTCTCCATTCTTTATAACTTTGGGGACATGCAAGAACTACATTCTATCCCCACACTGCGCCGCTCGCACCGTCACAGAGAACCCATATCTCCGCCATTCCTGTCCGTGCCAGCCGTCCGCGTGCAAAGACCTGTCCGTTCACAACAAACAGACCGTCGACAAGTTCGTTAAGCGCCATCGGCCAACCTTCTTCGTTCGTCGGGATGCTGTCTGCGTCATAATTTCCATTGCGGTAGTCGACCTGCGTGATGCCGATGGGATCACCGAATGCGTCGTACATCTCTGGCGACAACGAGAGGATCGCTTTCTGCTCGCCTGTCTCCACGTCCATCGCGTAGCAGCAATCATAGTCGTAATTCTCGCCGCCATAGGCAACATAATAGACCGTGCCGTCATAGTAATTGAAATAATCGCCGATGGGGCCCTTATGCAGGACAGTGATCTCCTTCGTTTCGGGGTCAAGATGGCAGTAATCGCACATATCGTCCCAGAAATATATGCCTGTGTCGTCTGCGCTGAAAAATGCCGCATCGTATTTGCCTTCAAACAGGATCTCGCGCTCGTTTGCTTCGGTATTGTATGCATACAGCGTTCCGCTTCTGAAATCATACAGATACAGCTTACCCTCATAGTACGTGGTCGGCGCACAGCTCTCGTACAGAAGCGTTTGTGCGCTACCGTCCAGTTCTGCATGAAAGGTTCGCATGACGTTGTTCTCATCGCGGCAGTCATAATAAATACCGCTTTCCGTTACAAGGAACGTATGGCAATAACCATCCACGAGCTTTTCCGCTTCACTTCCATCCGTGCGCACACGCCAGAGAGAAAACCCATCCCGGAAGTTTGAAAAATAGACCCAGCCACCCAGCACATTGATGCTGCTGGGCGCATAGTCCTCCGGCGGCAGCAGCTGCGTCTGCTCGCTGCCGTCCGTGCGCGCCCGGTAAAGGCCCCAGTCAGATTCGCTGCGGAAATAGACCCACTCGCCGTCTCCGGCCATCAGCCCGCCCTGCCCGATGTTCGCACCGGCAAAGCCCAATTGCTCAGCCTCTGAAAAGTCGCCGCTTTCTGTAATTGTAACAGATGTCGAGTCTTCAGCTTCCAGAGGAGATTCGGCCTGTTCACTATTTGAAATTTCTTCGTTCTCCAATGGCGCTTGGGAAATTGAGACGGGGATATCTTTGATTTGAATGGCACTGCACCCCACCAACCAGAACAAAAGTGAAGCGACTATACAAATAAGGTGGTGTTGCTTTTTCATACGTTCTCCTATTTTTCAAATAGAAAATATGAGGATTTCCATTTTTGAAATTAGTTTGTGTCGGAGTTTGTGAAAACCCAGTATTCGAGCGAGTTGCATGATGTACCAAACGAAGCTTTTCCTGTGTATGGAACTTTTAACGCATCTTGCGTATGTGCGGAATACAGTCTCGTCACTGTATTATTCTGAACACACATTACAACGTGGTATCTCGTTCCTGAAGTGTCCTTTAGGAAGATGATCCCGCCTGCGTTGCAATTGGCATAGTCGGACGCTGTCCAATAATTGTTATGAGTAAAATAAAAATACATGCTTTCGCAGTTTTCCCATGCAATAGAGCAGCCATACTCACTGGCAAACCAATGATATTTGTCGTTCACATCGCTTGTGGTTTTACTGATCCCGCCTTCAAAAATCGCTTGCGATACATAGTTGGCACAGTCTGCGTTGTTTGCCATATAATACGGTTCAGATGCATTAGGGTTGTCTCTAATTTTCCATTTTGATGTATCTTTGAATGCACCACCAGAAGGATTACTAGTCCACTTGTTCGCATATTCGCGAGCAGAAACACGATGATAGACTTCGGAGTTTGCTAGAGCATTGATTTCATTCGGGCTTGTGTTTTCTTTTGCAATAGCAAGCGACACAAAATTATTGAGTTGATTCGTCCCGTTCGCTCTCATTTCTGTATTGCTGGCAGGCTCAATTTCTTGAATATTATACGTAGTCCCATCATATGCAACAGCGGAAACTCCAACGGGGGAATCATTGCTATCAAAAGACGCTCTAAGAATTAAATTGATCTGCTCCCTCTGGCCAATATATAAGTCCTCAAGTTCTAAGATGAAATCGGCCAACTCTTCTTTTACAGTGTTAGCAATCCGCTCTGTTGCTTCCGCATCAATCTTTGTGGATTTCTTAACAACAGAATTTGAAAGAGACATTTGGCCTTGAGCAATCTTGCCGATTGCAACATTTAATGTATCTGTGTCTAATTTATTCAAAAATACGTCAGTAGATGTACTACTTGCGTCAATTCCAAGCAACGCAAGCATTCCCTGCACATGTGGTAATTGAAGTGCAGAATCATAGTTCAGTTCAACATCAAGAGCGACGGTAAAGTCTACGGTATATCCGTTTTGAGACGTGGACTGAATGCATTTGTTTGCGATATCAACCGAATGAATAATATACTGTTTTTTATAGGCGTTAACCGAGTCCTCAACAAGCGTGAGGAGTTCTTCATCGGAGGGGAGCTCCGGAGACGAGAAATTGTCGGCAAATACGCTACAGATCGATAGTGTTAGCGCAAGAATCAACGAAAATACAACTGTCAGCATTCTCTTGTGTTTCATTTGCTTGGCTCCTTTCTATTTGACCATATAAATGATTAGCTACTACCTATCTTTATAAAGTGGCCACTTTAAGAAAGATTTAGAATGGATTCATATACTAAGACCATTTATCCGACCAAATGCAACACTCGACGGAAAATTATTTCTGATTTACCTTGCGTCAGCTGAAGATTGATATGCGCAAGGCCCGTTCCATGCGATTATGGATTGAACGAGTCATCTGTCATATGAAAGAAATCCGCTGCCGTACGGGCTTTTGTATATTCCGCCTCCTTATCCTTCGCATTTGCGTGTTCTTCGGCAGCTTCCTGCTCTGAAAGGAATGCGGTAAAAAACAACTGCATGGGGTTGCTGTCCGTTTCCCCGTATATCAATCGCTTCTGTTCACCCTCATCAATGATTTTTTTAATTATCGCGTGTTTTAGAATATTCACAAAATATAAGTGAACAGATATGCCGCAGAAAGAAACGTCTTGCTCACGGTAGAACGTAATGAGAATTTCCTTCCCAACTTCGAGCGTTGCGCCGGGGTTGCTGATAAGGTTCACGCTGTTATTTTCTGTGACGTTAATCTGTCCATCGAAGTGGAGCGGAATTTTTTGTACCAAAAGGAGATACAGTTCATTGACTTTTGCCATCTCGTCAATGCTTGCTTCAATGTCAGTTGGCTTAATGACCCTTTGCAGGACTTTTTCTAATGCACACAGCTGCATATAAAAACGATATGTGAAGCGCAAGGCTTTTTTTATGCCTTGCAGATGTTCTGCATCCGCAGAGCTTTCGACATCTTTGTCTGGCATAAAATGTTCCAAAAGGCCAATCGCTATGCAGTAGCTATCGGCTAGCTGTGAGACTGACTGAGCACGTTCTTTCTGAATTTTTGCGTTGTAAGTACGTTCGCCTGTGCTGCTGAATGTAAATTCCTGAAATATAATAGAATCCTTGCTCGTCCGAAGAGTCGTTTTTTTCGGAGAGGTGAAGCATCCCAACGAGACGTTCTTCCTGCCTTTTGGCGTGGTAATATCGAAAGCCCGCGTTTCGCTGCTTGGCCCAACCATGAAGCCCTCGAGATTATCTTCAAATAGAAACGGCATCTTTCGAGAAGTACTGGAATCATAGGCAATAATTCCGTTTACCCCTTCTACGTTTACAGGATGCCCTTCATCCCATGCAAGATACATTGCCTTCTCAAACTGTGTCTCCGCTTCTGCATTCTGAAAGAGCAGTTTGATTTCTGGAAGAGGAGGATTGGTGGAGAAAATATCTTTCAGTCTATTTCGGCCCATAGCTACCAGTCCTTTCTGATTTCGTCCAGTACAAGTATTTTGCTGATCAGCACGCTTTTGCCGATGTTCTCTGATTCGCTGGTGGAAAAGCCTTCTGGAGGAAGTGCCAGAATCTCTTTAATCAGTTCGATTCGAGCCTGAATCGTGGGGACGATCAAATATCGAATATCGTCGAATGAGAACTCCAGCCACGCAGGACGCGCCGCTTCACGTTCAAGATATCTGTTGAGCCCAGCCAAACCCTCCATCTTGCGCAGCTTTGTCGGGTTTGCAATCACACTGTCAAACTGAAGCGCGTCTAATGCGCTCTGCGGCGGAACAAACCTCCACTCGCGTTCATCGTGGAAATTCTTCTGCACATTGATCCAAGTGTCCCGAAAACGCCTGCGCATGAGTCCACGGAGAGGTTTTATAAACGACAAACGCCGTAAAATGTCGTTTACATATAGGTCTGGCAGGTCATCTGCTTCGTATGCTGAATTGATGACCTCGGAAAGTGAATTTGTAAAATCGGACATCCCGTTCGCGTACTGGACAGGCTGCAAACCGTGTGATTCACCCCACTGCTTGGACAGGGCGATGGCATAACGGCCGTAGTATGCTGGATGCGTATTCGAGCGTTCAAAGGCAAGACGATCGGCCGTGTCAAAAGTTTGCAGAGCGTCTTCGTCGCTGCTTATCTCGAAAGCCTCTGTGAGTTTGTGAAATGGAATATCACAAAAGCATTTCTGGAGCACATAAATCTCGTCAAATGGATGGCCGCCTATTTCTAAATTGAGATATGCAATGTTCTCCTGACAGTAACGGGGAACTAACGCACGCCGCTTCAAAAGCGCAGAAAGATATTCGTGCCGCTGCATGAAATGAAACAGAGTATTTGCGCTCTGAACATAGTCATCACATTTTTGAAGAATAAGCTTCTGTTTCGTATCTATTTCTTTCAAAACAGTTGTCCCTCACATCCATAGTAGTATATGAATTATATCACATTTTGTGGGAAATGTTGTCGAAAACTTTCGCGTTTTTAATGCGTTGGGTGGATTTTGTGTTCTGGATTTTCTTGTATTTTTAATAAGGACGTGCCGCGGAAAGAATTTGCGGCACGTCCTCTTGCTTGCATCGTCAGACAATTCGATCACAGCGCAGTGTGGATGCTTTGGTAGCCGGCATCAAATAAAGCGAAAATGCTTTTTGAGTCTCTCGGTGGAATACCACCTTCGAAGCCAGATGCGTGTTCCGTCCAAGGCATCAATCAAATGATCGACGTTTACAGGATGACTTAATGTTGCGGTGAATTGAACCAATTGACTTTTCAAAAGACTGTAATCGCTGGATACCTCATCGCTCATTGCGGCAACATAATTAAATCTAAAAGAATCAATCGCCTTCATTGCAAGGTTAAACTGGTTAATAAATTTTTCTGCACTCTGTTGGGCAGCAATCTGCTGGCCATTATTCTTATCTATTTTTTTCATGTATTGATATGAACGGTTTCCAAATACTGTCCATAACGTGTCATAAATGTATACGACACTGTTGTTATAAGCGCCTACAGCAGCCCTGTCCTGCGCGGCTGTATCAGAGCGGTCGATAAAGAAAGCCAAAGGAGCTGCGCCAAATCCATTTGAGCCAAGGGACATCAGGACAGCAAGCCATTTTGATGCTTCAGCACGCGGAGAAATTAAATATGCTGCAATCAAAGCAATAGAGATCAAGAGACACATAAGGTAAATAAGAAAATGTGAGCTTTCGACTGATAAAATCCTATTTTTCTTCCTTCTGTCTTTTTCTTCTGCACGTTTTGCCGTAAGCTCTTCTTGCGAAAAGAGCGTTGCGAAATCGATCGTTGTTATAGCGTCATCCATCGTGGATTTATCAACTGTTTGCATATAAAACATTCTCCTTGTTTACGGTTCAATGACCGAATTTCGTTCGTAGAGCTCCGTTTTTCGTTTCATTTCTTTGGCGAGCGTTTTTGTGCAGCTGCCAGCCTTGAGCCGCCAGACCCAATTGCCGCCGAGCGTAGATGGCGTATTGATCCGTGCTTCATGGCCAAGGCGGAGCCAATCCTGTATGGGGATCACGGCCCAGTCTGCCGCGCAGGAAAGCGCTGCGGAAACAAAAAAGTCTACACAGGTCTCGTCAGCGGCTGTTTCGCACAGCAGATAGGATTTTGCATACCGGACAGATGCGGGCGGTGCGCTGCGCAGCCAGCCAAGGATTGTATCATTATCGTGTGTTCCGGTATACACAACACAGTTCTTGGGATATTTGAACGGAATATAGTCGCTCTTTTCACGTGCATCAAAGGCAAACTGTAGGATCTTCATACCGGGGAAACCGCTGTATTCCAGCAGCTCCCGAACTTCTGGCGTCAGATATCCAAGGTCTTCTGCGATAATCGGAATATCTGGAAAGGCTTCCTTGATGGAATCAACGAACGCTTTCCCAGGCCCCTTCTGCCATGCTCCGTTTCGAGCAGTTTTATCACCATAGGGAATCGCGTAGTAGCTTTCAAACCCGCGAAAATGATCGATTCTGAGACAATCGTATAGCTCAAATGAACCGCTCAGCCGTTCCTTCCACCACTGGAAGCCAGTCTCCTGCATCAGATCCCATCGATACAATGGATTTCCCCAAAGCTGGCCGTCTGCGGTAAAAGCGTCTGGCGGACATCCGGCAACTAAAACCGGGCGGTCTTCTTCATCAAGCAGAAACAGTTCCGGATTTGCCCATGCATCCGCAGAATCAAGTGCAACATAAATGGGGATATCGCCTATGATTTTTACGTTGTGCGCCCTTGCATAAGCGGCAAGTTTTTTCCATTGCGTATAAAATAACAACTGAAGAAACACGTAAAAATCAACCTCGGACTGTAATTCCTGCCGGGCTTTCTCTAATGCATGGCGTTCTCTCTTTCGTATAGCGCTTGGCCACTGCGTCCACGCGCGACCGTTATAGCTATCCTTGAGTGCCATGAACAGGGCATAATCGTCTACCCAGTTATGTGCTTTGCGGAAACGGCTGATTTCGTTGGGGTTGTCAAAACGAGAATACGCTTTTTTCAAAATCGCATACCGATATTGGTACTGCTTTGCGTAATCGATTGCTGCACTGTCAGCTTGGTCCGCCAGCGGCGCACAGTCTTCTTTTTGAAGCAGTCCGTCTTCGCAGAGCTGCTCGAGGTCAATAAAGTATGGATTTCCGGCAAATGCCGAAAAGCTCTGATATGGGCTGTCGCCAAAGCTGGTCGGGCCAATCGGCAATACCTGCCACAGCTGCTGCCCCGCTTCATGCAGAAAATCGATCCAATCATAGGCGGCCTTACCGAGTGTACCAATGCCATATGGAGATGGCAGGCTGAAGATGGGCAGCAATACACCACTGCATCGTTTCATAAAACGCTCCTTTCGACGAAAATGGCGGGTGGGCAGTACAAACTGCGCCACCCGCCGTTGTTGCAACTGAATGTTTAGAATGTCGGATAAATATCGATTGTGGTGCCGCCTGTTCCGGTAAAGTTCAGGCCGCTGGACCATGTTTCGTTGTTGATCAGAGGCTTAAATTCGAACGTCTCGCCAGCGGGAATGCGTTCCGTTTCATAAACCCAGCAATCAGACGAAACATTCAGCATACTGCGGCCGAGATCCCACGTCAGCGGGTATTCATCGCCTCGCAGATACATGGTGTTTCCGAGGCCTACGTCATAATGGATGCGAATCGTTGTGACAGTGCGCTCCATCGGTGTGTATTCTGCAACCGTGCCGGATGTAAATACATAGGCCGTTTTCGCAGGCAATGTAATATTGAGCATTTTGCCCGTTACGCTGCCGCTTGTGATCTGCGCGGTCACGGAAGTGTCCAGCAGGTTGGTAAGCGTCGTGCCAATTGTAAGGCTGCTTTCTGCACGGATCGGAATCTGGCGGGTTTCGTTGCTCGTCCCGTTATTGAAGAGCACAATTACTTCCTGCCCGGTTGTATCATCTCTGCGGGAGTAGGCGTAGATATTGTCTTCCGACCACATTTCTCGCTGCACACCGGTCTGCAGGCAAGAATAGGTTTTCCGCAGTTCAGTAAGCCGCTGGATGTACTTGTAAGTGATTCCGTCTTCCGAGAAGCTCGGCATGACTTCGCGATTTTCTTTGTTTGCGATACCGGCCCACTCCGTGGGAACACCGCCGCCATAGCAGTTCTGCTCAGTTCCGTAGTACACATCGGGGATACCGCGGACAGTGAAAATAAAGGCCAGTGCCAGTCTGAGCTTCTGATAGTTATCGTCGGCAAGGCACAGGAAGCGATCACGGTCATGATTGTCGATAAACGTAATGAGATGGTTTACGTTTGCATATTTGTAATCCTGATCAAAAATCGCTTTAACGGTTGTAAAGCTGGCATCGTGCGCAAAGACTTCACGGGCCTGGAAGAAAAGCGGGAAGTCAAGCACGCCCCATTCATAATTGGAGAATGCACTCACATAGTCGACATCGCCGACGAAGATCTCGCCAAAAGAGGGAACACCGACGTAGGATTCAAACTCCTGCAGAAAATTTTTCGGCATCGAACGTGCGGCATCGACGCGGATGCCATCAGCGCCAGTCAAGGTGATCCAGTTTTTATATGCATCCTTGATGGCCTGCCGGGCATCGGCATTATCCTGGTTCAGATCATCCAGACCTCCGAGGTCGTAATTCAAAACCTGATATTCATTGTTCCAGTCTGTAATATCACCATAGTGATGATACCAGTCAGGATTGTTGAATGGGGCAGCCGGCTGATAGCTGGCCGAGCTATAGGTGGAGCTTGCACCGTTAAAATAGTCTGCCGTATGATTCGGAACAACGTCCAGAATTACTTTGAGTCCTTTGCTGTGGGCTGCGGAAACAAGATCGATCAAATCCTGCTTCGTGCCGAAGTGAGGATCAGCAGAATTGTAATCGTGCGTGAAATAACCGTGATAACCAGATTCTTCGCCGTCTCTGCTCAGAAGTTCATTCTGAGAAGGCGGCGAGATCCAGATCGCCGTTACACCCAGATTTTTAATGTAGTCCAGCTTCTGCGTGATACCCTTCCAGTCACCGCCCTGTGTGTATTTGAGCTGTCCGGGGCGATACTCCTGATTCAGCGTACCGTTATTTGTCGGGTCTGCATCATAGAAACGGTCCGTTAGAATCATGTAGATAATGTCGCTTTCATTCAGGACGGAACTGTTATCGGTCATTGCCTGAATTTCGGTATCGTTTGCCGCTTCAGTCGGTGTGAAGTTTCTCGCACCGGAATCGGCAACGGCGGTTGTGATTGAAGAACCTCCAAAGCCAGCAGCCAGGGCTGTCGGCGCGAGGATCATAGTTGAAACAAGTGCAAGAATCAGAAGTGTGGAGAGGAACTTCGTTTGGAACGTTTTCTTTGTCGTTAACATGAAAATGCCTCCTTTACATGATCTGAATTGAATTTGTTATCCTTTGATACCGCCGGTCTGCAAACCGGAAACGAAATATTTCTGGCAGCAGATGAAGATGATGAGCACGGGCAGCAGACTCGCCACGGACATGGCGAAGACGTAGCCCCACTGCGTAAACTGGTGCTGGCCGAAAAAGCCTGAGATGGCGATCGGCAGCGTGCGCTTCTGCGTGTCGTTCAGGACGGTCAGCGCCCACGGGAATTCCTCCCACGCCGTCAGGAAGTTAAAAATGCTGACGGACGCGATGGCCGGGCTTGCCAGCGGGCAGATGACCTTGAAAAACACGGTGAATATGCTGCCGCCGTCCATGTAGACGGCCTCGTCAAACTCCCTTGGAATGCTCTCAATGTAGCCCTTGATCATAAACGTGGAGAACGGAATGACCCACGCCACATAGAACGGCACCAGCCCCAGCAGCTTGTTCGTGAGCTTGAAGAACGAGGCGAGCTGATACTGTGTGATGATGAGCGTCGTGCCGGGGATGATCATCGTGCCGATGACGAGCGCGAAGAGCGCCTTTCTGCCGGGGAAGCGGAAGCGCGCGAGGCAGAATGCCAGCGCCGACGAGACGAAAGCCGCGATCACGACGGTCAGCACGGCGACGATCACGCTGTTGAGGAAGTTGATGTAAAACTTTTCCTGACCGAAGATGTACACGTAGTTTTCAATTGTGATCGTGTCCAGCGCGGGGAAGAACTTCGGCGGGAACTCATAGAGCGCACCGTTCGGCTTTAAGGACGTGCTGATCATATAGATCATCGGCATGACCGACACCGCGCCGCCGAGCAGCAGGAGCACATACCGCAGAATGTTGGACGGGAGCTCCCGTTTTTTGAGTGTATGCATGGCAGTCCCTCCTACGAATTGGCAGCGTCCTTCTGCTTCATGGCCCTGAACTGCAGAACGGCGAGGAAGATGAGCGTCACGGCGACAACGAACGACAGCGCGGCCGCGTAGCCGAACGAGCCGGTGTTGAACGCCTTGTAATACATCCATGTGAGGACTGTTTCCGTCTGGTGCATCGGCTTGCCGCCGGTGATCATCTTGATGGACGTAAAGACGTTGAAGCCGCCGATGGTCAGCATGACGAGCGCGAAGAGGATCGTAGGCTTGATGCTGGGCAGCGTCACATAGAAGAACTTCTGGAATGCGCCGCAGCCGTCGATCCCGGCCGATTCATACAGCTCCTGCGGAACGCTTTGCAGCGCGGCCAGAAATACGACCAAATTCCATCCGACGCCCTTCCAGATGCCGAGCATCATCGCCACCGTCAGACCGCCCCAGCGGCTGTCGAGCCAGCGGATGTTGGACGCCGTCAGGTGCAGCACGTTCGTGAGCACATAGTTGAGCATCCCCTCGGTGTTGAAAATGTACCGGAAGATGAGCGAGACGATGACCCATGAGGTAATGACCGGAATGTAATAGATCACGCGGAACGTGACGCGGAAGCGCGGAATGGCGTTGATGAGCACCGCGGCCAAGAGACCCAGGATCATCTGCCCCGGCACAGTCACGAGCGTGTAGAGCAGCGTGTTTGCAAATGCGATCCGGAACGTCTCGTCGGAGAGCACGTCGATATAGTTTTGCAGCCCGATAAACTTCTGGTGCAGCATCGAGCCGAGATCCCATTGCAGGAAGCTCATGTACAGGAGCTTTCCAATGGGGTAGATCGTGAACAATGCGAAGACCAGAAGCCCCGGAAGCAGCAGAAGGCCGACCTGAAGACGGTCGCGTTTTGATTTCAGTTCCATAGAGCAGATCCTTTTTTCATATTTTCAAAGCAGGCCGAAGCCTGCTTTGAAAAAAGTTGCGTTTGGTGTGTCTATTTGGTATACTGTTCTTATTCGGCAAGCAATTCGTCGATCGTCACAGCCAGCTGGTCGAGCGTCTGCTGCACGTCCGCGCCGTTGACGATCATGTCGGTCATGGCGACGGTCAGCGCATTGTCGATCTCGGACCAGGAAGCGACAGTCGGACGGGCCTTTGCCGTCGTGATGGCCTCCAGGAACGGCGCAAACGATGCATCCTTTACGGTCTGGCTGTCCAGCGCCGTCATGTTGACGGGGATCTGTCCGCACTTGGCCATCTCCTCCTGCGCGTATTCGCTGGTCATGAACTTCATGAACTTCCACGCGCCTTCTTTATTGGCGGTGTTGAACATGGCGATGTCTTCGCCGCCCAGCACGGAGATCGAACCGGCGGAACCGGCGGGAACCTCACTCGTGCCGTAGTTGAAGTCGGGATATGCGCCGGCCAGCTCCGCGGTCTTCCACGGGCCTTCGAGCAGCATCATGTACCGGCCGGTGCCAAAGCCGTCGGTCATGGGGATATCGCCGCTGTTAAAGCCGGTGAATTCGCCGTTCGCATACAGGTCGACCAGCTTCTGCACGGCTGCGACTGTCTCGGGGCTGTTGACATAGCCCGTGGCCGTGGTGCAGGCGTCGTCCGTGATGTTGCCGCCGTTGCTCCAGATATAAGGCAGGACGTTCCAGCCTGCAAGCGCGGGCTCGTTCAGACCCCAGACCTGCTGGCCGTTTGCATTCGTACCGGACAGGGCGTGGATCGCGGCGAACATCTCATCCATCGTCTTGGGCACTTCGATCCCGGCCTCCGCGAGCGCGTCGGCGTTGTAGAACAGGATCTTCGTGTTCGTGTTGAGCGCCAGCGCGTAATAGCTGCCCTTGACCACGGCGGTGCTCATGGCGCTGGGAAGAAGCTGGCCTGCCACATCATTAAAATCCCCCATCTGCTGATCCAGCGGGACAAGGATGTTCATTTTCTGGAACTCCGGGACCCACGCGATGTCCAGACGCGCCACATCGGGCAGGGTGTTCGAGCTTGCGCTGACAAGGATCTTGTCGTGCAGGTCGGCCCACTCGTGCGAGACGGCGTTGACCTTGTAGCCGGGGTTTTCTTCCTCGAATTTGGGGATCAGCACATTCATCAGAGTCTCATTCTCTGCGGACTGCGCGCTGTAGTGATGCCAGAAGTTGATCGTAACGGGTTCTTCGGGCGTGGCTGTGGACGTTTCTGCCGCCTTGTCATCGGCGGGAACGGCTGCGTCGCTTGCGGGCTGCTGGGTTTGGGCAGTGTCTGGCGCTTTTTCGGCGCATGCAGTGAATGCCGCTAACATCACTGCTGCGATCAGGAAGAGCGCCAGCATTTTTTTGATACTTGTCTGTTTCATGATTGCACCTTCTCCTTTAATTTTTTGTTGATGAATCGGATTATCTTAACGGATCTTGCGGGAAGCTCCGCTTCAAAGCGTCCCGGATCGTCCGTCAGGATCGTGGGGTGGAACGGGTCATCCTCTGTCATGCCGCCCGTCTGGCAGCAGAGCGTCCATGCGGCAAATTCCCGTGCCCAGTCCGGGATCGGGAGCTGCCCGCGCCAGTGTGCCGCGCCTGCGTGCAGGACGACGAGCGTCTGCTCGCCAGGCGCAGTGCGTGAAAAGGCGTATACGTTCGCCGCGTCGTCGGCCAGTACGGTATGGAAATCGCCGCCTGTCAGAGAATCGGATGCGAGCCGCAGGGAAATGAGCTGCCGGTACCAGCGCAGCAGACGTATGTCCTGTTTTTCCTCATCCCACTGCATCGCCATGCGGCAGCCGGGGTCGTTCGGGCCGCTCAGGCCGACCTCGTCGCCGTAGAAGATCGCCGGGGAGCCGGGGAACGTCATTTGCAGTGCTGCGGCCAGCCGCAGCCTTGCTTTATCGCCGTCCGCTTCATAGAGGAAACGCGCCGTGTCGTGGCTGTCCAGCAGATTGTACATCCGCAGATTCGTTTCATTGGGGTACAGGGCCAGCGCCCGGTTGAGGCGGCAGCCGAATTCCGACGCGGAAAGCGCGTCCTTCGCCAGCCACGCGGCCGCCGCGTCGCGGAAGAGATAATTCATCGCGCTGTCGAGCCGGTTCGCGCTTACGAGCCGCCCGGCGTCGCCCCATGTTTCGCCGAGCAGGATGCAGTCAGGCTTACACGCACGCATCGCCGCGGCGAAGGCTTCCAGAAACGCAGTCGGCAGCTCGTCCGCCACATCCAGCCGCCAGCCGTCGATGCCGAATTCCTCCAACCAGTACCGGCCAACGGAGAGGAAATAGTCCCGCGCGTCCGGGTCTGCAAGGTTCAGCTTCGGCATCCATTTGTAATGCCCGACGCAGTCGTAATTCTGCCGCTCCGCGTCGACGGGATAGCTGTGGATGAAGAACCAGCTGCGATACGGCGACGCTTTGCCGTTTTTGACAACGTCCTGAAATTTGTCCCACCAGTAGCCGCAGTGGTTGAACACGCCGTCGAGGATGATGCGCATCCCGCGCGCGTGGACACCGTCGACCAGCCGCCGCAGATCGTCCTTCGTGCCGAAGGCCGGGTCGATCTCGAAATAATCGGCCGTGTCGTACTTGTGGTTCGACGGTGCACGGAAAATGGGCGTCAGATAGAGGCACGTCGCGCCGAGCGACTGGATATAGTCGAGCTGCTGCGTAATGCCCGCCAGATCGCCGCCCATGAAATTTTCCCGCGTCGGTGCAGAACCCCAGACCTCCGCGCCCGGCGGGGTGAGGGAGGGAGCTCCGTTCTTGAACCGCTCCGGGAAGATCTGATAATACACCTGCCGGCTTCGCCACGCGGGCGCGGAAAAGCCGTCCGTCGGGTTCGGCCAGAGGAATTCGAAGAAATTCCCGTTCATGTGTGGCTCCGTATCCTGCAGGCCGTTCGCGCCGAGCCACAGCTCGTCCGTCCCGGCTTTCAGGTGGAAGCAGTACCGGGTGTACGCCGCGATCTGGCCGGTGCAGACCGTCGTGCGGTAGTAGTCGTGCAGCGCGTCCTGTAAGGACACGTGCAGCCGCTGCCGCCGGATCTTCGCCGGATCCGTCTCATAGCGCATCCAGTACCAGAGCTCGACCTCGTCCGCATCTGCCCGCGCCGTGATGAGCTGGAGCTCCAGCGTGTTGCGCGAGCTTGGGTAGATGTAGTCCGAGGTGGGCCGGTGGATGATGGCCGCCTGATTCAAATGTGGATCGCCTCCGTTTCTTCTCGTGTTTCCCGCATTGTCGAGGCACGCTCGATGAGCTTCGTCGACAGCAGGATCTGCCGCAGACTGGTCTGCGGGTCTTCGATCTGCTCGATCAGGATCTGCGCCGCCTGCACGCCGAGCGCGAACGTGTCAACATCCACGCTCGTGATGGGCGTCTCGGCCAGCTCCGTCAGGGGCGTGTTGTCGCAGCTGATGATGCCGAACTGCTCCGGTACCCGCAGCCCCAACTGATGCGCGGCCCGCAGCGCACCGAGCGCCAGCCGGTCGTCGCTGCAGATGACGGCGTCGGGCGCGTCGTCGCCCTGCAGGAGCGCACGGACGCAGTCCATGCCGCTCCCGACCGTCGGCAGACCGTGGAGAATGAAGCCGTCGGGAACAGATAGATGATGCGCGGCAAGCTCGCGGCGGTAGCCCGCGATGCGATCCTGATTGAAAACCTCCCCATCGCCGTCCGAAAGGAAGGCGATCTTTTTATATCCGCGCTCCAGCAGGAGCCTGACGGCCCTGCGGCCAGCCTGCACGTTGTTGATATCGACCCAGTTGGCCTCCGCGCCGACCTCCTCTGAGCGGCCAAGGATCACGCACGGCACGCTCAAGTCTTCGATCCTGCGCAGCAGCTCGCCCGTCACGAGCGAGATCGGCAGCACCACGCCGTCGACCTTCTTCCCGGCGATCAGCCGCTCAACGGAGGAAATGCCGCCGAACGCCGCCGCGCCGTTCGTGATGATGAGGTTATAGTCGTTCTGGTGCGCGGCAGTCTCGATGCCGAAGACGGTGTTGTTGAAGAAATTGTTGGCGTAGGCCGTGCCGTCCGAGATATCGATGACCAGCGAGATCGCGTGCGCCGAGCCGTTGGCAAAGCTACGTGCAATGTCGTTGGGAACATATTTGAGCTGCTCCATCGCGGAAGCAATCTTCTGCTTCGTCTCGTCCGAAATGACGCCCTTCTGATTGAGCACGCGCGAAACCGTCGACGGCGAAACGCCCGCCAGCCGCGCCACATCCTTGATCGTTGCTGCCATCCTGCACCTCCGCGCAAACGGTTTACCGATATTTCTTGAAATTTCGCGTTGAAACAGCGATAAAAGCAAGGAAATATCGAGTATATTTGTTTGCGACGATAAAATCCGACGGGATATAACGAATTTATTCATGCAACCGTTTGCCTAATGCCAGAGTAGCACGTTTTTCAGATGAAGTCAATTTGTCAGTTTATACAAGAAAAATCTGTTTTTCTGTGCAGGTAGACAATGCAGACCACTCTGCGCTCAGAGACAATTCATCCCCAAACTATCAGACACAAAAGCCGGCCAAATGCAACAAACCCCGAACCGTTCATCATGAACGACTCGGGGTTTGCTCTTTCGTAAGAAGCTGATATGCCCATTGTCTTGCCCGTGTCAGCGCCATTCGGACACTGGCGGGTTTTATGGATAGTTCCTTGGCCATGGTCTTGTCACTTTTGCAAGGTCGATACATTCGAGACGTTCATTAAGCAGCTCAGTGCAAAGAATCAGAACGATAATGTGCTCAGCGTCAACAGCTTCTACATCATTGACGATGCCAAGCAGCGCGACAAAATGACGGAGGAATTTTATTCTGCCGTCAAGAAAGAGATCGCGCTGTATCAGGAAAAGGCCGACTATCTCATCCAGAGCGGCAGCCGCAGCCCCGTTGTTATGGAACGGTGGGTCAACAAGATTGCCACGCTGGAGCAGAAGAAGCAGCACTATGAAGAAATTCTCCGTCGGGAGCTCGACGGTCTCGACGACGAATTTGAAACGCTGCGCCTTCTGTCGCAGGAACTGTCCGTGAGGGCAAACGGCCTGCGATTTCGGAAAGCGGCTTGATATGGATTTTTGATGGACATACGGCGGCCCCGGCTCGGAATTGAACCGAGCCGGGGCTGCTGTTTATAAAGCACCGAAGCATAGTTTGTGATGTTTACATTTCAAGCTTAGTATGCTCTTTCTATAATAGCTTGCAAGCAAAACAAACGTAAAGGAGAAATTAACTATGGCAAGAATGAAATCCGCGCAGACAGTCTATTATGGCCCGGCTTACTCCGGCTACCCGTCGGTGGGCAGCGTTTCGGCAAATGAATCCGTCGAGTATTTCTGGACGGAGGGAGCGTGGTGCTATATTTGCTATTCTGTATCTGGTACCTCGAATAAAAAATGTGGCTACGTGCCGGATACAGCTGTAAATTACACGAACGAGAACCCGCTCGTTGACAATGCCAACAGCGGCACGCGATACATCAGAAGCGGCGGAACGACCTATACAGGTCCGGGCAGTTCTGGCTATGTATCGGCCGGATCGGTAGATGCAGGGGAATCCGTTATGTATACGGGCTATAAGTATAACAACTACGCACTCATTGAATATAGCGTAGGCAGCACCTCGACCAAAAAGCGCGCGTGGTATTTGGCTAGCGATATGACAAAGGATCCAGTCTCGTCTGGGAGCACATTCTATGATTACACAGCAAATGGCTGGACCGTCACAAACCCGTGGAATGGTGCCGCTGATCATCCGGGACATCTTGGGCTTGATCTTGTACGCTCTAGTAATACTAACTTCTACGCACTTGCTGACGGTGTTGTTGTTGCAAAAAGCTCTTCCTGTTTGCGTTCAAACGGGTATACGATCGTCTTGCAGCACAATATCGGCGGAAAACCGTTCTTCTCTTTTTATGCGCACATGGATTCCAGCCCGAATTTGAGTGTTGGAGATCGTGTAACATGCGGTACTCCAATTCACGTGTATGGTGCCTCCGGGAATGTTACTGGTCCGCATCTCCATCTCGGCGTCTATACTGGTGAGATAAACAGTGATCAGTATGGCTACTACAAGGTAAACGACGAACTTACGTATTTCAACGATTATGGTCTTGGCTATATTGACTATAATAATTACCGTTTCTTCGATCCTGCACAAGTAATCGCGACAAATGGTGGGGTTATTTGTTAACGACATCCCCAGCGCATAGTATTCTTTCCTGCACCGGTTGCCCATGTTTGGGCAACCGGTTTTTATAGATGTATGCGGTAATTTTACTATGTGGAAAAAATTTCACTTTATTGGCCAACTTCAACGATACTCATGCCTGGAAGATATCTGAATTCTGCAGCATATGTATCACCATCATAAATTTGGAAAATTATAGAATAATCAACCGCAACGCTAGTCGTTACCCGCAACGATTCTGCGTGGTTCCAAGTAAATTTCTCCCAATTCACTGCGAAATACGCTTTGATTGCAGTTTGTGCCGTGTTGATATAGTCCGTAAAGGCAGCCTTTTCGGCATCTGTACTGCATAAATCATAGTAGATAAATTCGTAGGAAGCACCGGTCTGTGCATCATCGACCAGCGAATTGATTTCTGGCGTACAGACGGCATCTTCTTGCAGTGTGGCACCGTCAATTGCACAAATACCATTCTCGGGTGAATACTGCATATAAAACACTGTAAACGCTTTTTTGCGGAACAGAACATATTGAGAGTTGCCGGTCCCATCCAGTGCATAGATCGAAATCCCGAAATCATCGAACGGGAGATACAATTCACCAACGGATGGATGCACTTCAAGATAGTGCGCTATTGCCGCAAGAGCATTGTTGTCCACTTCTGGCTGTCCGGTATATACCTGCATCACAGCCTGGTGTAAGCGCATTTCGGTCTCAGTCACAGCGGGCACCTCGGGTGCATTTTCGTTATTTTCCTCTGCGAGGGCAGTCTCACAATCTGCGGTGGCGTCAACGATTTCCTCATCCGACGGAACGCTCTGATTTACGGCATCTGCTTGCTGTTCCGTTCTTTCTGGTATCACGCTTTCCGAGACAGAGAGATCTGGCTCGTTGGAATCCAATCCTACCGTGCTTTTCTCTGCTTCCAGGTTAGCCGCTTCCAGTATGTCCTGTCCCTGTACAGATGCGCCTTGCGGTAATGGCTTCGAACAGGAACACAGTATCAGAAGTTGAAAAACAAGTACAATCAGATATAGCTTTTTCATAGTCGTCCTCCACAAACAATATTGTATGGTTATGTGGTTAATCATTTGTATTTCTTGCAACAATTGTTCTTTTGTTTAACATATGACAATCTAAATCTTAAAACGCAACCGGAGGAATATAATGAGTCCTTTTTAGACTGCTTACAAAACTTTCTGCAACCCGTATAAAGAGCATCAGTCGAGTGTTTACATTTTGAGATGAAACTGCTCTTTTCATAATAGCTTGCAAGCAAAAAAATAAGGAGAAAAATTATGGCAAATAGAAACATATTTACTGCTGGGATTATCAATGGGCAGTACAAAAAGGGCACCTATTATACGCCGGAAGGAAAAACTCTCACGGGTATTCATGTTTTTACAACGCTCGGCAGATCTAGCCAGCGAATTGTACCGATGATCAGCCCAACTGCGCGTGTTGATCTTGCCAACATGAATCCCAATGATGAAGTCGCAAAGCCGGTGAGAGTCATTGCAAAAATTAACGGCAATGTTTTTTCTGGAGGGCCCATTGGCATTAACTATGAAGGGGAGAAAGGGTGTCTTTACATTAGTGCATCTGTGTATAACGACCACCAAGCACCGGCAATTTCATATACCTATGCAGTGCCGAAATACAGTCCTGCCTTCTGTGTAAAATCAGATGGAACAGCAACAATCCGCTGGTTTTCAAGTCAAAACAAAATGCAGAATGCAATTAATGCGTGCGATTGTATCATTGCAGGTGCACATGCTATCGTGTTTGATGGCAAATGTACAACGGATGAAAACGTTTATGATAATGAGACTGGCACCGACAATCACAAGTTGATCTACAACACGAATGGTGACCAGAGCACGACTCGTTGGGATGCAAGTGTTGTCAGTTCTGCTACTGCAGATGAGACCGCGAAGCGTTGCTGCTTTGGGCATAAGGCTGGTTCTGATGGTGTCTACATTATGGTTTGCACTGACAGCTATGCCTCGCTTCACGAGATGGCCAACCTTATGAAGCTGCTAGGCTGTGATTATGCGGTCAATTTGGACGGAAATGGTTCTGTTCAGATGCGAATTAAGGATGGCTATGGTGCATCCGGTAAAGTAACGTCTGCATCTGGCAATCTGATTTATGCAGGTATTGCAGCATACCTTGTGTAAGATTTTTGCGGTCGCGGTCTGCTCTCATTCAAATGGGAGCAGACCATTCTGCCCTGCCGCTGTTTCGGTATCCATGTGTAGGCACGTCGGCTGTACCCGAATGCGTTCGTCGTCGTCATAGTAGGCGCACCGGAAACGGATCTGCGTAATGACATCGCCCTCGGTGAGACAAAGAAGCTCCATAAAAAAGTTCCCATCATAGGTCGTGTAAATGCGGGAGATCTCCTCGCCCACGCGAAGGCCGCGGAGCGTCGGAATGTCCGGATTCGTGGTATAGACAGAGGAGATCACACCGTCAAGCCGATCCATATCCTCACAGCCGTCTCGCAGCCGCAGGACATGGACGAACAGCCCATTCGTCCCATATTCCACAACGTCGTATGCATCCCGCGAAAAGCCGACGATGCCCAGTTCCTCCATCCCGGCGCGCTGCGCTTCCGGAAGATCATCATAGTGATCCCAGAGATAGAAGCCGCAAAATCCCTCCTCTTTTCCGTCCGCGCTGAGGATGGCGTACCGCTCCTCGGGGAACCACTGCGTCCGGAAGCTGAGCTTTGAGAGAATATCCCTGTCCGTCCGGGTTTCGAGAAAATCAAGAGGGATAAACACGATCTCGTCCCGGATTAGCGGTACATAGGGGTCGCTTTCCGCACCTTCCTCCGGGAATTGCCAGTCATAGCTGTTGACCGTGGTCTCATCATCGTCTACGCGGATCGTCCGTGTTCCGACCGTGAGCGTGGTCTGGTGCGAAGACGATGCAAGCGCTACGGTTCCGCTCTGTTCCTGATACGACCATCCCATCGTCTCCGCGACGAATTGCAGCGGGATATAGAAATTCCCGTTTTCCACAAACGGCGCGGCGGGCATTTCAACCGGTTCGCTGTTGACGTAGGCCGTGCGGCTGTCTGCATAGAGGGTGATCCCACCGGTAAAGGCTGCCTGCGCAGGATTCTCTGACTGTGAATCCTGCACTTCTGCCTGTTCCCTTGATTCAGAATTTCCGGGCTCCAATGCAGTTGACTGGCTTTCCGCCTGTTCCGGTATTTCGGTAATTGGATTTTTTGATTCCGGCTGCATTGCCGGTTGCGTTGTACAGGCACAGAGAATAAACAATAGGAAAACGCATTTAACCAGGCGAATTTTTTTCATAAAATAACCATTCCTTTCTGCTGCGACTCAAGATACCAAACGGGAATGAAGCCTATGTGTTTCTGCCGCAGCTTGCGAAGATTTTTTGAAAGACTTAAAACAAATATAATATAATTCTTGCATTAGAGAATGGCGGCATCGTCAGGAACTGCAATTGCAGTTCATTTATATAACAATCTAAAATATAAAATGCAACAGGAGATAATCAAATGAATCACTTCTTTTACACTGCTTACAACAGCATTCCGGACACATTTTATGTCTTGCTAGTCCTGATCGTCATTGATTATATTACAGGGGTATGTTTAGCATTAAAAGAGAAAACCACATCCAGCAAAATTGGCGCAAAAGGCATTGCATCAAAGGTGCTGATTGTTTGCATGGTAGCACTTAGCTATATCGTCGATACATGGATTTTACACAGCAGTGAGAAGTTTTCTTCAATTACAATCTTTTTCTACTGTGCAAATGAGATTATAAGTATCTTTGAAAACGCGAACCGGTTTGGATTACCTCTTCCGCGAAAGCTTCGTGACTTTTTGGAAAATTTAAAAAACAAAAGAAACACATAAAAAGTGGCGGTTGCTAAGTCGTGTTGACTTGTAGCCGCCATTTGCATAATAGAGTTTTTAGTTTTCAAATTCGATATAAGGGTGTATCCGAGGAAAAACGTAACGGCAACCTAGAGGAATCTGAAAGTGCTACCGCTGCGACATAGTCTTCGAAGTAATTTCGGAGCTTTTGTTCTGCACGTTTTTTACATTAGTTTATGGCATACTCGCAGGACGCATCCGCAACCTTGTCCGGATAGCATGGGTACTCGTCTGGCCACGCTGCAATCTGTTCCATCTGCACCTCTGGGCAGTCCGTGTCCAGAGGCCCCTCATAGAGCGCCTGCGCCGTCAGATTGAGATATTTCGGCGCTATCGATTCTTTTGCCGGTTCGGTTATCGTTTTTTCCGCAACCGGAGGTTTTTCTTGCTCTGGCAGGGTAATTTCGCTACGATGCGTTTCTTGTGTGCATCCAGATGCGAACGCAGTCAGAAGCAGCGCCAGAAACAGTGATAGAACTTACTTATTCATAGGTTTTTCTTTCTGTCAGGGCGTAAAATACTGATATACGCAGAGGCCTTCGTTTCCAACATTATCCTTCACGGGCAGAACAAGCGTGCGGGGATCCGGAATCTGCGGCGTGAGATCATACATGCCGTCCAGCAGTGCGCGGTTCAGAAAATGACCATCTCCGCGGCAGTCGATAAAGCCGAAGACCTCAATTGCGCCATCTTTATTTTGTTCGTAATAAACTGCCAGCATAGACGGCAGATACACACAGGAAAACGAGCGGTCAAGCGGAAGCTTCAGCCCCTCAATGGGCGTATCCTGTCCATCCGGAAGCAGCCGCACAGACACGCCGCCGCCCAGCGTCAGGCGCAGTCCGCGATGGTCACCGCACAAAATCCAACGCTCCGTTCCCACGCCGTCCGACGCTTCAAACGGATAAGGCAGATAATCGGTCAGCGCCGCCGTCTCCGTCCCAAACACTGTGTCATAGAGGTACGTCGTCAAATGACCGCCTGCGGTTTCTATATCATAGACTAGTTCCCAATCACTGTACCAGCGGATACACTCCGGGTTGACCGGCACACCGTCGTTCAGATTCAGTTCGTCTAGCTTGCCGTCTTCGTAAAGATAATAAACCGGTGGAAGACCGGTCTCCGGGTCGTAATCGCAAAGCAGGATTTGCGTTCCGCCGCTGTTCGCGCAGGCAGAAAAAGGCTCGAAGCTAAGACCTTCTGGCACGGACGTCTCCACAGCTTCTGGCGGCGTGGCTATTTCAAGGTATTCTGTCCATGCGCCGTTCTCGATGGTTCCCGACGCGCAGGTATAATAGCGGGCAGTAAGCGCACCGAAGGCTTTCGTTTCCAAGAGCTCTATCGTCTCGCCATTTTCCAGTGTGCGAAGCGCGGGAACGTGTTCCGTTTCAAAGGGATTGTTGATGGATGCTTCCGTTTCCAGCTGAGAAGGCTCACCACCGGTTGTTTCCGCTTCATGCGCGGCATCCACACCCACTGCTTCCAGCGCGCTCTCAGATGCATCAGACAGTTCCAGTACAGTTTCCGAAACGCTAGACGGTTCTTCCTGCACGGGTGAGCTGGACGTATTAGATGCCTCCTGCCGCTTTGCGTGCGAACAGCCTGTCAGAACTAGCGCCAACAGCGGCGCGAGAATGATCATTTTTCTGCGTTTTTTCATATTTCTCCTCCAAATGAATTATGTATCAATTTTATTGTACTTCATAAAAAAACAATCAAAGGCAAAATTTCTGTTTACATTCTCACAGCTGCACACCTCTTTATTAAATGCTTGCAAGCAATATAACCTATAAAGGAGAATTATTATGGCAATTATTACAGGTAAAGTTGTCTCGCAGACCCCGGTCTATTTTGGACCGAATACTTCCACCTACCCCTCTAACAACAGCTACGCTGGTCCCAATGACACTGTAACTGTGTTTTGGAAGGAAAATTCTTTTTACTACATTGAATACCCTGCTGGCTCGAAAAAGAAGCGAATGTATATTCGCGCTGCGGCCGTCAGTGCGATTTCCGGTACAGTGAGTGACTTCGTTCCCTCCCTTGCAACCCGATATGTGCAGAGACGAGACGTACGTACCTACGCTGGCCCCAGTGACAGTTCCTACCCCGAAGCAGGTTCTGTTGATTATGGCGAAGCAGTTTCTTTTCTTGATCAGAAGGAAAACGGCTATGCTTTTATTGAATACTCGATTTCCGGCGGAATGAAGAAACGGGCATGGGTATTGGCAGAAAAACTGGCCAAGCAGATGCCTACCCCAACGATTGATAACTACGTAACTTACAAACAGTACGAGGTTATTCCATCTGCATATCCGATGGGTAATGCAACTGTTTCTCAGGGATTCAATGATACAACGACAACTCACAAGGGACACTTGGGCTATGATCTTTGCAATATCGACAATGCACGACCTCTATTTAGTGGTACTGTCGTTGCAATCGAACGCTCTACGGAGCCTGCAAGCGGTCGTGCAGTGTGCGTATCGCATACTGTAAATGGCGTGCAGTTCTACTCAACCTACTGCCATCTTGCTTCTGTCGATGTTTCCATTGGTGATTCTGTTTCTACCAGTACAAATCTTGGGGCAGTCGGTGGTTCCGGACGTGGTCAGGAATTCTTCTATCCTAAACATGTTCATGTGTGTGTATATACTGGAAAGGTTGCCCAAACGAATCCCTTTGGATATTGTAGTGAGGAAGGCGAACAGACATTTGAACAAACGACTAACTATCCGTCTACGTACTATTATGGCAATGATACTACTAAGTACCCGCGTTGCGGCGGTGTCTGCTTCTATGATCCGTATGGAGTTGTATCGAGTTCGGCAGCTGTTATCTCTGTGTATCATCCGTAATGCTTAAATCGCCGGTTTGTGCAGGCTGGAAACAACCTGCACATTCTTTTAAGTTGTTCAATTATGAACAATTTGCTTAAAACAATTTTTATCGCTACCTCTCTCCACTTTGTGCATACAGCTATATTTTATAAAGACAATTGTATTATCAAAATGCAACAGAAAAAACAGACAACCGGAAAGCAAAAAATGACAACCAAAATCAGCATTCCTATTCTCCGTACAATCGGTGCACTGCCGGATACCGTCTACGCTTTGCTTGTCCTAATCATAATTGACTACATTACCGGTGTCTGTCTGGCAGTAAGCGAGCAGAAAATCTCCAGCAAAATCGGCACGAAAGGTATCGCAGCAAAAGTGCTGATCGTATGCCTTGTAGCGCTCAGCTATATCGTTGACACACGGATTTTGGATAGCAGGGAGAAGTTTTCTTCCGTCACGATCCTGTTCTATTGCGCAAATGAAGTCATCAGCATTTTCGAAAATGTAAACCATTTCGGATTGCCGCTGCCGAGAAAATTCAAGGAGTGCATGGCCGGGCTGAAAAGCAAAAAATCTGCATAAACAATTACAGCTACAGGTCCTTTGCCTGTAGCTGTAATTGCAATCTCATTTTTCATAGTACGCACGAAGTTTCAGTTCTGCACGTTTCTTGCATTGATTCACATTTTGCCTTGTCGTGTGCAGCTTTCTTGCAATTTCGGCAGAAGAAAGCTGATACTCATAAACAAGCGCAATAATTTTACGTTCTTTTTCTGTCAGGACTTTTTCTGCGTCAAACAACAAATCAGACGTCTCGCAACTGGTTGATGCCGACAGTGCTTCGGCGACCTGTGCATTTGTAAGAGAATCAATTTCCGTAGTCGATACAGAGCGGTCCAGTATGTACTTCAATCGTTTGCAATATGCGTGCCGTACTGAATTGCAGATATAATTCACGAGTGCGCCTTCGCTCTCTTTTGTTTGTGCTTCTAAGTTTAGTGTTGTAACGATTTGAATGAAATCCAGCTGCAAATCAAAGAAAGAATCTTCATAATGCAGTTTATAGGCGTACTTTTTCAACAGCGGTTTGAATTTTTCAATTAACGCTAAAAGTGATTCCTCGTCATTTTGCTGCGCTGCCGCAATCGTATCTTTTAGCATGGACGCCACCCTTTACTCTTTTGAGAGTAAAGGGGCAAACCCATGCTAAAATGTAAATGCGCTTCTTCTCAGTTATTATTCATCCACCAGCACCGTACGCTAATAATGGACACGAAAACAAAGAAAATGCAACAAACCCCGGACCATTCCATCAGGAACGGCTCGGGGTTAGTTCTTTCGTAAGAAGCTGATATGCACATTGTCTTGCCCGCGTCAGTGCCATTCGGACACTGGCAGGTTTTATGGATAGTTCCTCGGCCAAGGCTTCATCGCTTTTGCCGAGTATGTATTTTCCTTCTAACAGATACTTGCTTTTGGCATCAAGCTGCGGCCAGCGCCGCACCAATTCATCGATCTCCTCTTTTGAGATCAGGAGTTCTTCCATTTGCCGATGCTCAGCAATTGGTTCAGACTGCTGCATATATTCCTCAAAAGAGAATGGCGCGATTTTCTTTTGTGAGCGTAAGAAATTATAGGCCGTATTTCGCGCGGTCACGCTGATATATCCGATCAGCTGCGGCCGTTCCTTGTTTCGGAGTTCCGGGAGTTTATCGATCAGCTTGACTAACGTAGCCTGCAGAACATCTTCCGTATTCCATGGGTTCTTCAGAATGTCATGGATCTCTTTGTAAAGAAGCCGCTGATATTGGATAAACAGCGCAGCCATAAATTCGCGGTCGTCATCGTCTTCGATTACAAGAATGCAAAACGGGATCAAGTTCGTTCCCTCTTTCCGGCAATATGAATCATAGACGCTACCTCCATATCTGCAACCATCGTGCAGGCTGCACGCTTTCTGGCAGGAGACAAGCGTTGAAGGGACTGAATGACATCACCAACAGTTGTGTCATCCGAAACTGTCTGCGCAAACACATCGGGCGAAAGCTTCGAGGTGGATCGTCCCAGAAGATAATCGATAGAAACGTTAAAGTAGTCTGCCAGCCTGACCAGCTTTTCAACATCCGGATAGTGAACGCCCTTTTCATAATTCGAAATCGTTCCGCCGGAAACATAGATGATATGTCCCAGTTCGGCTTGCGAAAGATGCTTCTCTTGACGAAGCTGCATCAGTATTTCACCAAATTTCGTCAAGCTCACACCTTCTTTCGCAGTTTTTGACATTATACTTATTCTAAAATCAAAATGTGCGAAATATTAGATTTGCAATAGTATTGTATTGAAAAATTCATTTTATTATAGTAAAACTAATGTCGCAAAGATGCTGGCTTGATGCAGCAATATGCCTGCAAAATTTTTTGTTGCAAAACGGAACATTCCGTGTCTTAGTATATGAACGTTCAGGAGAACTAAACATGAGCAAGAAAAAAGAGAAACCATGCTTCATGGAAGACATATATCTTAAACACGAACGCCTCATGTATTATATCGCAGGAAAATACTCAGAGGTTTCGGTGCAGCGGGAGGATATCGTACAGACAGCAGTACTCTCCTTGCTGAAGAATGAGGCAACGCTTCAGCGGTTACCACCTTATGCACAAATAAACTACATTGCAGCAGCGGTTCGCAATACTGCGATCAACACAATAAAGCGAGATCAAAAGGAAACTGCTCGCTGCATCCCCTTGGATGACTTAACGGAAGATTTTCCGCAGACTCATATTCCTGGCGCCGAGGTAAGGTACTTGGAAAAAGAACGGCAGGAAGAACTGCTGACCGCCTTTCAGGAAATACGCGAAGAAGAAAGGCAACTGTTGTACGGAAAATATCTGATGGATCTGTCGGACACAGAACTTGCGCAAATGCTCGGTTGTAAGTCTTCCAGTGTTAGAATGAAATTGACCCGGGCCAGACGTGCATTTGTAGAAAAGCTCCGGGAAGGAGGTAAAAAGCATGAATGAAGATGAACGACTGTATGAGCAATACGAAGACGCCTTTTTCGCGCTGCTTATGAACAGAGTGGCCGAGGCAAATGGCAAAGAGCTGATGCAGAAAAATGAGGAGCTTCTCACAGATCCAGATGCGGCAGTTCCCGATCGTTTGAACAAGCGCTGCCTGCATACGATTGAAAAGAGTTATCGAAAAGCCCAGATTCAAAAAGCAGCAAAGAAAACACTGCGAACGCTGAATCGGGTTGCTTTGTGGATACTGATACCGCTTTTTATGTTTGTTGGTGTCTTTGCTGCATCGGAAACAGTTCGGGTAAAAACGCTTAATTATCTTATTGAGGCCTTTGATGTCGGAACATCTTATGAATTATCTGTGGGGAAAAACAATATAGAAATACCTATTGAAGATAATAAGGCACGCGTGTTGGATGCTGTTCCTACAGAATTTATCCTCACTACCGGTGAAGAAAGTGAATCGTTATGTATTTATCACTTCCAGAACAGCCGCAGCGAGGAATTTGAAGTGGCGATATACTATATTAGTGAGGCCAGTGTGTCCACAGTTACAATTGACACAGAAGATGCCGAGGTGCGCGAAGAAAATCTGGATGGTCAAGGAGTATCGATCGTTCATAAAGACAATTTTTATCAAATTTTCTGGTTAGAGGATACGTCAAATTTGATGTTTGTTGTTTATGGAGAGGATATCTCTCTTGATATACTGCAAACTGTGGCAGAGCGTATTATTCATGCGTAAGAGTAAAAATCATCTCAGGAATGGAGTTTAAAATGAAAAAAAGAACGTTAAGAAGTATTGCGTTAGTGCTTGTATTTTGCCTTGTCATTCCCAGCTTTTTTGCCATGGCCGGAGCCGCTGATTATACCCCTCTGCGGTATGATACATCTTCTCTGTGTTCTGCGTCTTTGTCGATTTCAAGCTCGAACTATGCTGAATGTAAAGGCACAATTTCCTTGTATTCCAAATATCGAAACGGTACAATAGATGCATCCCTGGCTTTGTGCAAGAGTTCTGACCAAAAATACTGGTCTATTGATAAGGCCTGGGATTATAACGGCCCCGGATATAACGGAGCAACCAGTGCGTTTACAATCACGAGGAATCGCTTTGTGGAATCCGGATATTATTACAAAGTTACATTCGTTGTGGACGTATACGATAGCAACGGCACTTACATTGAAACGCTTCGCGCTGCGTCGAGTGTGCTTTATGTATAATCGTTGGCGGAATTCTACGCAGGCATTCCGCATTTAATGTCGCACTTCTGTCGCACAATCGCCTAAAATCGCGCACGCTCGGCACTTGATTTGTCGCAGGTATCTGTGTTATCCTTACAATAGAAAAATAGAAAACAGATGTTGCAGTGCTCGGCTGCAGCATCTGTTTTTTGTATGCTGCTGCATACCCGGCGGGCAGCATTTTGGTTTAGGAGGGATAACAAATGGACAACAAATACCTGAACGAAGTGCTGGATCGGCTGGAAAACTATCAGAAAATGATGCGGCAGATAGAACTGCTTCAGTACGAAATACAGTATGCCAGCCATGTTACGCCGACGGAAATGATTGAGGTCATGACGTTTCAAAAGCGGGACGCGGACAATGCCGGTACAAATGCCTATCCCAAAAGCGTCCCTGAAATTGCAATGTCTTATCAGCGCGCTGCCGCGCAGCTCAATGGGGAGAGCGTCGAAGAACTGATCTCCAAATATGCCGATCTCTGCCATGAGCAGGATCGGCTTTCGCATTACATAGGGTTTCTGGACGGGCGGCAGCAGGACGTGATCCGTAGGTATTACTTCGAGCAGCAGTCCTGGGGCGAAATTGCGGACGGCATGGGCTCGACGCCCAGAACCGTGCAGCGGCTCAGACAACAGGCCGTGGAAGAACTCGCAAATCTGTACGCTTTCGCTGACGGTATTCTTCGGCGGTAGGAAGACGAAAAGAGAAACATCTTTCAAAATAATGCCGCCGCGATACCCGCGGCGGCATTGCATTACCCGCAGAGCTGTCGTACAATAACTATACGAGTCAGCTTCTGCACCTTGAAAAGTTCATATTTTACTTCGTATGAGGAGGATTCCACTATGGAAAAGAGAGAAAATGAAACCTTGACTGTACGAGATATCAAGCAGATCCTGAACATCAGCATCAACGCTGCGTACAATCTGATCCACAGCAAGTCATTTCCGGTCATTCGTATCGGCAATTCTTTTCGCGTTCCAAAAGAACCGTTTTATGAGTGGATGAAGTCCTCGCATACGATTATGAATTAACGTCAAATCTCCAAATATTATAAAGAAATTGGAGGTTGATAGCATGGCACGTCGTTCCAACGGAGAAGGCAGCTTCTATCAGCAAAAGGATAAATCGTGGGTCTATCAGGTCACATACGGCCGAAAAGAGGATGGAAGTCCATACCGCAAAGCGTTCAAGGGCCGTACCAAGACGATCTGCAAAGAGCGCCGCGCACAATGGGAAGAAGAACAGGCGCGTATCAAGGCGGAGGAGGAAGCGCAGGCGGCGGAATCCGCCCGTCTCGAAGAACTCCGGGCCAAGCTCGGCCACCCCATTGAGGCGGAGATACTGTTCTCAGAAGCCTTCCTCAAATGGCTTGAGCTTTACAAATCGCCGCCTGCCAGAAAGCCGTCTACCTATGCAAGCTATCTGGATACCTATCGGATTCATTTCGCGGAAGCCTTCGGAAACCTGCCGCTCTACCAGATCACCCAGGACACCATACAGGACTATTATCAAAGAAAGCAGAAAAACGGCGGTCGTTTGGATGGGCGGAAAGGCGGCCTGTCCGCAAAGACCATTCAGAACCAGCATATGCTGCTGAAGGACTTTTTCGCGTATGCCATGAGGAAATACCACCTGCCGTGTAATCCCACGGTTGACACGACAAGGCCGGAAGTTATTACGCCGGAGATGCGTGTCCTGAGCCCGTCGGAAATGCAGGTCTTCATCGAGGAGGTCATGCGGGAAACGCAGCGCGTCGCGATTCTGACGACCCTGTTCGTCGGATTCCGCGTCGGCGAGGTGCTGGCGCTGAAAATTTCCGATCTGGATTTGGAGAAGCAAACGCTTTCGGTCACGAAAAATCTGATCCGTGTTCCAACAGCAGCCGTTTCTCCAGAGAATCCAAACATTGAGATTCTGAATTACGATCCGAAGAAGAAAACACACCTTATCGTCCAGAACACGCCGAAGACAAGCACGTCGAACCGCGAGATCGCGATCTCTGACGGTCTGTGCGAGCTCCTGATCCGGCATCTGTTCACGCTGGCAAATTCCACTTGGCCGAACCCGGACGGGCTGCTGTTTCCGTCCAAGGCCGGGACGCACCTCGATCCCAAGAGCTTTGAGATCCGTCTGGCCGCGGTTTCCAAACGCTGCGAGATCCGCAAGGTCAATCCCCACGCGCTGCGGCACACGCTGGCGACGCGGCTGGTGGAAGACAAGGTGCCGCTCAACATCGTGCAGGGAATTCTGGGGCATTCGTCGATTGAAACAACGCGCAAATATCTTCACAAAAACGAAGATATCGAGCGCGAGGCCATCGGCATGATGAGTGATTATCTTAACATGGGCCAGATGGATGCAGCGCCGAGATTAAATGGTACTGCCCCTCGCGCCAAGTTTGCAGATGTTGTTTTACCGACCTTTCCGCAGCGCCGAAACCACACGGCGTAAAACGAAAAAACGCGCTATTGCATACTTTATTGCAAATAGCGCGTAAAGCTGTCAAACGGCAGCATTCCAATCAGAACTTCTGAAGCGTTTTAATATGGAAGCTATGTCCAGTAAATCAGGGTAAAGACTCCACGGGGAGCATGAATTGCAAATGAGCAAAACGGCAAAATTCGAACAAAACGATAGAGAAATCGCCGTATTTCTCACGAAATACGGCGATTTATGGCAAGTTGCACCAATTAAGATATCAACGGTTTTCCTAGTGTTTTCAATGGTTTCAGCTTTTTTGGCAAGGTTTTTGGAGCTTGCTGCTTCATACTGCTGGTTGCTACTGTGCAACCCAAAAAGATATTGTGGGTTTTATGGAATTTGGTGCGGTCTGCACGATTCTGTCAGCGATCTCCACTTTGACGGCTTTCCTGCTTTGTGCGGTTCCGGTCATAAATCCGCTTGCTCTGCACAACACGGGTGATTGGGGAGACGCCGTTCCATGAACCGCGCTTGGCTGCATGAAATTTGCGCTGGTTTTTCTTACTCTGTTTTTTCAGCGGTGTAACCTTCATTCAGATCCCACGTCCTTTCCTGCTTGTTCTGCTGCTCCGCGCTTTCAACTGCGCTTCCGTCCTTGCGATCCCTGGCGATCTCCGGCATCGGGTTGGCGTCCAGCAGCTCCGTCAGTGTGCGCGGTGTGTATCTCATGTAATCCATCATGCAGCCGACATTGATCAATCTGCTGGGGATGCCCATCGCCCACTGCTCGTTCTTCCACTTCTCAACGAGTTTCCACTCGCGTGTATTATGTACATGACCATATAGCATGACCGCGCCATAATGCTGATTCTTGTAAAACAGGATCGGGTAGTGGCTTAAAATCACCAGCCGATTCTCATCATTGACCTCCGCGTACTGCTCGATGCTCTCCCAATAAGGGCGGAGCTTTCCTTTCACGCGGTCATGGTTGCCTTGAATCAGGTGCTTATGACCGTTGAGCTGCTGGATGATTCGAATGCTGTTTTCTTCGTTTTTCCAGAACGCATCACCCAAAACATAGACGGTATCGTCAGCCGTTACACGCTCATTCCAGTTTTGAATCAGCGTGTCATCCATCTGCGCGGTATCTGAAAACGGGCGATTATCAAAACGAAGTACATTCGTATGTCCAAAGTGCATATCTGCAATGTAATAAATCATATTTTCTATTTCCTTTGCCAGTTTCCTTTTTATTATACAGGGTAATCCGTCAAAATTTCACCTTGCGGAAAAATATTTATCTGTTTTCTCTGAGCGGTTGGTGGTATCAAAATGTGATACCAACCTCTCAGAGAAAACTCTTGCAAAAGTGTGCGCATACCTCCAGTTTTTTCTGTGTCTTGCGATCTGGCTTTCTATAGTGTTTCCTCGATCTCATACCCGCCGCCGAAAATGATCGTCAGCTTTCCATCGTTATGTACCTTGATGCACTCGATCATCTGGCGCACGATGCTGTCGTCGTATTGTGTTTCATTCGCATTGCGCTTGGCGATGATGCTCTGAATTTCCTCCAGCCGTGCCTGCCGCGTGGCATCGCCGCGCACACTCTCCTGAATTGCGGCAATGCGGCGGTTAAGCTGCTCGATTTGATCGGAGATGCTTTTGAATTCATCCTCGCTGCTTTCTACGTCTTTCCCAGCCGCAACGGTTTCGTTGACCAGTTCCAGCATCCGTTTGTTCAGCGCATCGATGCGGCGCGTGAGTAGGTCAATTTCCTCCGAACCGCCATTTATGCCGATGGCTTCTCCGATGGTGGCTTTCATAAGCGTGAGGTAGGTGGACTCGTCCTCCGCGTGAAAGCGGTTCAGCGCCCGGACAACGGCCCCATGCAGGGCGGCTTCCTCCACTGTGACGGAATCCTTGCAGTATTTCTTTCCGTAATCCAATCGGCTGACGCAGCGCCAGACGATTTTCTTCTTTCCGCGGATATTCCATGTCACACGCTTGTAGCGGCTGCCACATTCGGCGCAGTGCAGCACCTCGCTCAGCGCGTATTTGGAGTATTTCCCGCTTTGGGTAATAGACGTCTTATCCGATTTTGGTCGGAGGGCCTTTCGCCGCGCCAGTTCTTCCTGTGTGCGGTGGAAAATGTCGCGGCTGATGATCGCCGGGTGGCTGTTCTCGACAAGGTACATCGGCGCTTCTCCGTGATTTGCTTTGCGTGTTTTGGAAATGCAGTCTACGGTCACGGTTTTCTGAAGAATGCTGTCACCGCAGTATTTTTCATTCCGCAGGATGTTCATAATCATGTTCTTGCTGAAGCTGAGGTCCTTTCCGGGAATCTCAATGTTCTCGGATTGGAGTGTCTGCGCGATAAGTCCCACTGGCTGTCCAGCGAGAAGCATTTCAAAAATCCGTTCTACGATGGCCGCTTCCTCCGGCACGATCTCCGGTTTGCCATCCTCGCCTTTCCGGTAGCCCAGCAGCCGCTTGTACTGAAAGCTCACTTTCCCATCCTCGAAGTTTTTGCGGTAGGTCCATGTGATGTGCTTGCTGATGCTCTCGGATTCGGACTGCGCAAAGCCCGCGTAAATGACAAGGTATAATTCGCTCTCGTTTTTCAGCGTGTCAATGTTCTGTTCTTCAAAGAAGATGCCAATGCCCTGCGCTTTTAAGGAGCGCACATATTCCAGACACTCCACGGTATTTCTGGCAAATCGGGATACGGATTTCGTGATGATATAGTCAATTTTCCCGTTCTGGCAGTCGCGGATCATGCGCTGGAACTCCGGGCGTTTGTCCGCCCTTGTGCCGGAAATGCCTTCGTCGGCATAAAGGCCGGCAAACTCCCATTCCTTGTTGGCGGCGATCATTTCCGTGTAAACGCGCATCTGGTTCTGATAGGATGTAAGCTGTTCTTCGGAATCTGTGGAGACGCGGCAGTAGGCCGCCACCCGCTTTTGATGATATTTCTCCTTGTCTACAAGGATGGACTTTTGGGGTTCAATTACGGAAACTGTCCGTTTCGGAATTCTCTGGACTTCCATTCGGTTTATCCTCGCTTTCGCAAATATCGGTTTCTGTTTTTGTATGCAAAACGACGCCGCCTCCCACATGAAGGGAGACGGCGTCGATCAGTTCGGAAAAATATGCGGCGTTGAACGCATCCTGCGGCTGCATCAGAGAGGCACGCTTTCTGGCAATCTGTGCGGCGATCTGCGTTTTGGCGTTTGTTTCTTTGTAAAGCTGACCTGCAATTTCGCAGAGCAACGTAGCGATCCGTTCCTCGCTGGGGCGTTCCTGCTCCATTTCGTCAGAGATCTGCTGCTGCAAATCCAGCACCACTGCGGAATCCCTGTGCTTTATTTTTGGATGCGGGAGCATGAGATCGGCATTTGCGATGACGCGGTTCATGAGAAGCGTGATTTTCCGGAGCAGCTCGCCGTCGCTGATCCGCACCCGAATGCCGCAGTCTGCATTGCTGCATGTCCAGCTTTCCCGGATCGCACGTTTGGAATTGATATGCCGGAGCATGGGCGCGCCGCATTGCCCGCAGCGGACACGGTCGCGGATCTGCCGGATGCCCTCGCTTTCCTGGGCCGCCTGATTCCAACGCCGTGCGCTTTTGACTGCAGCGGCTTCTTCGTAGATGTCCTCGTCGATGATCGTTTCAAATTCTTCATCGCCGGTGTACTTCGCATTCTCCAGAATCCGAGAAATCCGCGCCTTATCCCATACACAGGTCCGCTCTGTGTATGGGATCTGCTTTGCTGTCAAATCTTCCGCGATTTCCTTGAGCGACGCGCCTTGAATGTACGCTTTGAAAATATTGCGGACAATGTCAGCTTCCTGCTGTTCAATCACGGTGTGTCCGTTACGGATCGTGTAGCCAAACGGTAAATATCGAATCTTTTTCATACCTGTCCCTCTTAAACCTGTTCTGTAAATTTGAGCCCGCCAAGCAAGGTAACTGTCATTTCGTCGCGGTTATTGATGCAAATGTCTGTGACGATCTCATGGAACAGCTTCTCGTCGAACACTTCCAGCGGCTGTTCCAGCTCGTCGATCAAGGATTTCAGCTTCCGCACATCATCCAACATCGTTGTGATCCGAGATTCAAAGCTGCTGTAGCGCTCTGTTTTCAGCTTGCCGAGCTGCTGGCGGATCTCCCGCGCCTGCGTATGGTAAATATCTGCGGCGAGGTATCCCTTTGATCGCAGCCGTTCCAGCGCGAGCAGCTTTGCGTTCAGTTCGGCAATGCTCTGACTGAGCTGGCTGGCCGCTCTGTTGTTCCGCTTATAGGCTGCGGCGGCAAATTCAAGCTTCTGAATCGTCTGACCGAGGATATCTTCTTCGCAGAAGCGCAGCTTGTTGATCATGGTGATAATGCCGTCGTAAATGCGTTCCTCGCTGTAATAGCTGGAATTGCAGGCGGTGGTGTCTGCCGCGTGTTTTGCGCAGACCCACTTGATTACGCCACTTCGCACCTTCCGGTGATAGAAAGAGCCGCACTCGGAACACCGAATGCGGCTTGTAAAAGGATACTGTCTGGGCGGAATTTCTGTGCAGTGCTGCTTTTTCTTTTTCTCTAAAAGCTCCTGCACCTGATAGAAAAGCTGTTTATCAAGAAGCGGCGCATGGGTTTCCTTGGCATAAAACATATCTTCCTGCCCGCGATTTTTGGATTGCCGGAACGGAACTACTGCTTCACGACAGGTTTTCTGGTATTTGCAGTCACCAATGTATCGCTCGTTTGATAAAATATAGGAAACCCGTGTGGATGTCCAAGTGGACTTTCCGCACTTTGTGGGAACGTCGCGGACAGACAAGTCTTTTGCAATCTCGCTGATTGACCAACCATTCAGATATGACTGGTAAATCCATCGAACAATGATGGCTTCCGGTTCGTAGACAGACAGTGTTTTGTTTATCAACCGATACCCATATGGAGCGTTGCTGTCAATATACTCTCCAAGTTCCATCCGTTTGACGATGGATAACCGCTGATGCTGCGAGATGGATTTGGATTCTTCCTGTGCAATGGCTGCAAACGTATTGAGCAGCATCTCGTCGGCCATCGCCAGTGTGTTGATTCCATCTTCTTCGAACTGCACCCCAATGCCGAGCAGCTTCAGCTTGCGCGTATAATTCAGCGCCTCTTTCACGTTGCGTGCAAATCTGGAGACCGATTTTGTAAGAATGAGGTCGATCTGGTGCAGCTCGCACATGCGGATCATCCGCTGAAATTCCGGACGGTTATCCGCTTTCATGCCGCTGAGACCCTCGTCGGCAAAAATGTCGACCAGCTCCCATTCCTGCTTCTCTGCAATGTATTTCGTATAAACACGTTCCTGCGTTGCAAAGGAATTTCGCTGATCTGCGGAGTTTGAGGACACGCGGCAATATGCCGCCACGCGCAGCTTGGGGATCTCCTGCTTCGTCGTTGGCGCAATCAGTTTTGCAACTGGCATTTTTCTCACCTCCTGTGCCGTTTGTCAACGACAAGTATATCCGCGAAAAGGTTCAAGTCTACTGATATCTTTCAAGCGGTCCCGAATTCTACCAAACGCTGAAACGGCGGCGGGAATTCTTGTGGAAACCGTGCAAATTACAGTTTAATCCGTAAGGACAATGTCTGCGCCGGTCAGGTTCTGATAATACTTCTTTGCTTTGCGGTATTCTTTTTCCGTAATGTCTCCGCGCTGCCGCAGGGCGCGGAGCGTCATAAGGATTCTGAGATAATTTGCGTTCTTGTTTTGGTGCTCAGATAGCATTTGTGTTTTCTTACCTCCCGTGCATCTGTTTTCGCACTTCGTCACACGCGCGCCAACGCGCGGCTTTATGGTTTCAGGGTGCAGCATCCCTACCGGGACGCAAAAAAGCCGACACGCGGGCGCGTGTCGGCTGACGGCTTGTGACAAAGGTTTACCCCCGCAGGCTTGGCCTACGGGGGCTTGATTTTGGTTCAGGTTTCGTCCGCTTCCGGCTGTTCCTCCAGCTCGTCCTGGGGCGATGCTTCTGTAACCGGTTCGGCGGCTTCGGCTTCTTCCAGCGCGCGGGTGATGATGTCAACTAAGAAGTCCTTCTTCTTGATGCCGCGCTCCTTGAGGTAGCGGTCAAGTCGGTCAAAGAGCTCTGCGGGGATCTGCGCGGCTAAGGTTCTCATTTCTCCGGTCATGATTTTTCCGTCCTTCCAGTCGTAATATTCTGTGATCATGGCTTCCACATACTCACCGAGGGTCATCCCGGCTTTTTCCTGCTCCTGCCGGACTCTGGCATGGAGCGCGACCGGCAGCATAGCGCATAGGTTTTTTCTTTCTTCCATTGCAATCTCCTTCCGATTTGGTACGCCAAGTATCGCAGGAAACGAGAAAGAAAGCTATTCACCAGAGCCAACAAAGAATGCCGCACAAACGAAGCAAATTATACCATTTTACAAGCAAGCCTTTGCACCTGTATTCATTATCTAGCCTCACCGCCGTGACCTCGGTTTTTCTTTTTGCAAACCTGCTGCCGGTGACCATGCACTTTCCCTGCGTAGAAAAGTTCTCGCACTACTTTCAGATCGAGATTCCAATGTGGTTCAAGCCAACGATCCGGATACTTGGCGCACAACCGGGGCAGGAATTGTTTCAGTTCTGCACCCTCTCTGGGGAATTGGATGCCGTCTTTGTAGGTAATGTCCCGCTTCAGTTCTGCCACAAGTCTCTTATATTCCCGCTGGTCGGTCTGCTCATAGGCGCTTTTGCCGGTGAGCTGCCTGTAGGCATACTCTCCCACATAGCTCATCTGCTCGAAGCTGCAATCCCCGTAAGGCTCGACCTCTGCAAGCGAATCCGGGTCCGCCAGCGCAGCCAGATAGACTTCTTTTCCTTGCGCAATCAGCCATGCGCGGAAGTCTATAAAGCCGTCATCACTGCAGCCGTATTCCGATATGATTTCGGCAGCATCCCACAGGCCGTACTTGTACGCGAGATCTTCGTAAGCTTGCGTAATATCGTGAAAGTTCTGTGCCTGTTCTGCCCCCATAGATACCAAACGTCCCTTCAGATACTCCACCATGGCAGACATATCCTGACCGCAGGCATCTTTCGCCTCCCGGATCAATCCCCAGAATGTGTCTTTGTTGATCTCTGTGATGGTATCGTTCATATTCCACCTCTTTTGCGTTTCAGTTTCTCAGTTTCAAAGCGTAGCTTAATCCGTAAACAAATCCGGTCTGGCTGCGACGGCGAAGCCCTCTCGCCCGGTCACGACCACACCATTCTGCCCGCCAGAGCAGTGGATGACGAGGATATTGCCAACGCTGTCGTAGCCACAGATGATCCCAACGTGGCTGTCGTCTGCGTAAAAGACGAGATCGCCGGGCAGGGCGTCTGCCCATGCAATGTTGGTGCAGTAGCCATGCTGCGAGGCCGCACCACCGCCGCGTCCGGGCAGGTATGTGCCGTTTGTGGCGTTATAGAATGTCCAGTCCACAAAGCCGGAGCAGTCCAGTCCGAATGGCAGCACCTTGCCGGTCGAACCGCTGCCCGGTGCAGTGACTGTCGTCGGCGTTCCCCAGCGGCTGTCCCAGCCGAGAACGAGGCTTTTGCCGCCCCAGAAATACGTCACCTTTCCAAGAAGCTGATATGCTGTCAGGACAATGGATTCGCGCAGCGGATCAAGATCATCCGGCAGCGTGCCTTGGATGTCCGAAATGTCGACGGGGCCGATGGGCATGCCGTCCGGCTGATAATTACCGATCAGGGAAAGGAAAATGTCGTCGTAGTCCGGCTTCAGCAGTTCTTCGAGCATCTCCCGCTGCTGGTCGGTGAAGCCGTATTCGTCTGCCATCTGCATGGCATCCTTGATCTGCACAGAAATATGCAGCGTTGTGACCCGTTCGCCATCTACGGTTCTGGTCGTCAATTCGTATTCCAGCTTGTTGGCGTCGAAGAAAATTTCCCGCAGAAGCTGGAGCTTTTCCTCATCCATCGTCATAACGTCCAACCCATGTTCTTCGTCGGTTGAGACCTTGACCGCGTACACAGCCAGCACATTCCGCCAGTTCTGCAGCATGGCCGCTTCCATGCCCTCCTGCATATCCAGCTCATCGTATGGATGTTCCTCCATGATACGGTAGATCTCATCGGTAAACTCGCCGTTCAGCGTCGCAACCGCGTCCGGGATTTTAATTTCCGTGCCGGTGTCCTCACCGGCGAACAGGATACCGAGCGGCGAAGCAAACAACATCCCTACAAGCAAGATCACCACGACAACGGAAACTGCCGCCGCACCGCCTGCACCAATCGCTGCGGCCAGCTTTTCTGCCGCTGCCACGATTGCCCGCAGAACCTTCCTTCCGGCCTCTTTTGCTACCTTCGCCGCTTTGATTGCTGTATCCCGAAGCACCTGCCCTTTGCGGATGACAGTTGCGGCCTGCTTGGGAGCAGCCGCCGACGCTTTGCTGGGCAAGGCTTTTGCGGCAGGTGTGGCGGACTTGATTTTGGCGTTTGGTGCTGTTTTGATCTTCTGCTTTTTTACGAAAGCCGGTCGCGCCTGTTTCTGGACGCGCACAGGCTTTGTCGGAGCGACATTCCTGCTCGTTGGTACGGGGACTGTTTCATTCGCCAATGATGGTTGACATAATTTCGGTTCGCCGTGAGCGGCTTTCATTCCAGTTTGCCGCGCAGCCTGTTGCAGATTTGCCTGCACGGGCGTTACCTGTGTCGGCTGCTGCGCTGCAATGTACTTTTGCTTGCTCTTGATGTCCGGAAGCGGTGGCTGTGGAACTTCCGGCTTCGTGGGTTCTATATCGGCGGGCATGGAAGCTGTCTGCGGCTGCCGCGTTCGAATCTGCGGCATGACCGGCTGCGCCTGCTCCGCACTATGGGAAACGTGGAGTTTTTGCTGTTCACGAACAGTTTCCCGTGTACGAATGACAGGAGAAAAAGTTTCGGAATCTTCGATTGTGTTCTCAATACTGCTTGCTTCTTCTTTGAGAAGATTCTGTTTTTTCCGCTTCTTTCGGATGTACTCTTTCGTCTTGATTGCAGGAAGCGCGAACTGTGTGGTATCCGGTTTTGGCGTGGCAAGCGGTTCTCGCGGAGAGGAAACAATCGGTTTTTCTCTTGGCAGAGTTCGTGCTGATGGCTGCACCGTCGGGGTCGTCGCAGGTGCAGACGGTTCCGTGCTGGCAAGAGATTGTCCAAGCGACCGTTGTTCTGCCGGTCTTGCTTTCCCAGCAGGCTTTTCTCTTACTGATGTTTCCAGTTCGCGCACGGATCGGTTTACCTGCGCGTGGTGAACAGCCTGCGGCTTTTTATGAATCTGCGAAGCTAGATGCTTGGGCTGCTGTACGGGTGCATCAGCAGTCGGTGTATGCTCCCGCATTTTAGGCTGCGGGGGATTTGTAGGAGGAATCGTTTTCTCCTTGATTGACGAAGCCGATTCACGCACAGAATGTTCCATTGTCGATGGCATTGTTTCCGCAGAAACAGCCTTTGCGTTTTCATGAATCCTCGGAGTTGGATACTGAGACGGGGACGCTGGCGCTTTCGCATCCGGCGTATATACTCGCGTTTTGGGCTGTTGGGCGTTTGCAGGAGGAACCGGCTTCTCCCTGATCGGAGAAGCCGATTCGCGCACAGAACGACTTACCTGCGGCTGGCTCTGTGGCGGGTAGCTCGGTCGCGCAGACGCAGGCGGATATTCTTTCGGTGCCACAGTAGGCTGCAGGGGGTGCCGAGGCTGCTCATGTTGTGGAACAGATTCTGTCCTGGCTTCCCGCTGCGGTTCGGATTTTGTTTTCGGCAGCCTGTGGGCTGCCTTTTCTGCCAGATGGCGGACTTCCTGCACGGCATGGTCGGCGGTGTCTGTGATCTTGCCGCTCTCGTAGCGATCTTCCGGCTGACCGTCCTGCGCTGCCTCGCGCAGCTCCTGCCGAAGCTGCTGAAAGGAAGCATCTGTGCCGCGGCGGAACGCTGCCTGCGGCGCGGATTTGAGGGTTTCGACGGCTCTCGCTTTCAGCGACGATTTTTCTTTTACCTCCCGCATTACGACGCCTGCTCCACCCGTTCAGACATTTTTGTGGTCATCAGCTGATACAGCCTGCCGTTTTTCGGGAAATGATCCACGAAAGGCACAATGGTGCTGCCGCATTTGAGAAGTCCATGCCCAAAATCTACGCCCGAAATGTAGGAAAGCTGGTTGTCCGAAATATTGAGCAGCCGCGCCAGCTCGATTCGGTCCGTACTCGCCTGATTAAGCATGAGCAGAAATTCGCTGTTTGCCAGCATCGTTCGGGCAGTATGGGATTGCAGCAGATCGTCGACGTTCTGTGTCAAACCCGTTCCGCAGGCACCATATTTGCGCATCCGCTTCCAGAGCGTGAACAGGAAATTTGCGCTATATTCGTGCTGGAACAGCAAATAGATTTCATCAATATAAAGCCAGGTATTCTTGCCAAGCTTGCGGTTTCGGATGATGCGGTTGAACACGCTGTCCAGCACAACGAGCATACCGACCGGCAGGAGCTGCTTGCCGAGGTCACGGATGTCATAGCAGAGGATTCTAGAGTTTGTATCCACGTTCGTGTACTTGGCAAAGGTGTTGAGGCTGCCCTCTGTGAACAGCTCCAGTGCCAGCGCAACGTCCCGCGCTTCGGGCTCCGGCTGCTCCAGGAGTGCGGCGTGGAAGTCTTGTAATGTCGGCACAACTCCGAGATAGCCGTTTCGGATGAACTCGCGGTAGACCTGCGCGGTACACCTGTCAATGATGGATTTTTCCTTGGCAGACAGCTTGCCCGCGCCCACGAGCTGCTCGCAGAGGGACAATAAGAATTCGGATTTCAGCACGACAGGATTGTCACCGTCGTTATAGCCGGACTCCATGTCAAGTGCATTGATATGATTGGGCGAGGTCGCGGAGATTTCAATGACCTCGCCGCCCAAGCCTTCGACCAGCGGCCGGTATTCGGCTTCTGGGTCGATGATAATAATGTCGTCATTCGTGGACAGCGCGATCTCCGTAATTTCGCGCTTGGCGGCAAAGGATTTGCCGGAGCCGGAGACACCGAGAATGAAGCCATTGCCGTTCAAAAGCTCCTTGCGGTCGGCCAGAATAAGATTCTTGGAGATGGCGTTCTGCCCGTAGTAGATGCCGTGCCGGTGCCGAATCTCCTGCGCCTTGAACGGCATGAGCACGGCGAGGGCTTCTGTCGTGAGTGTCCGCAGCGCGTCAATGCGCCGCAAACCGAGCGGCAGCGCGGTGATCAAACCGTCCTGCTGCTGGAAGATCAGCTTTGCAAGCTGACACAGATGCTTGCGTGCGATGGACTGGAGCGTTTCCGTGTCGCTGTCCAGTTCCTCTTTGCTGTCTGCCAGATGAACGAGCGTGACCACGGCGAACAGCATCCGCTGGTCGCGGGTCGTGAGATCATCCAGCATCTCGCGGGTTTCCTTGCGTTGCTGCTCCAAGTCATACGGCACAACAGCAGAAAAGTTCTGGTTGCTGTTCTGCCGCCGCTGCCAGTTGGTGACGTTGGTTTCCACACCGAGCAGTTTGTTCTCCACCTCTCGCACCGCTTCGTCGGTCGGCACGGGGATCATGTCAATGGAGAGCATCATGCGCCGGTTGAGGTCGGTCAGCTCCAGAATCATGCTGTCTTTGATGTAGCTGGCGTAGTCTTTAAGGAACAGCACACGACCGTATTGATTGCCCATCTTGAAGTAGTCCCGATGAAATTCCAGACTGTCCGGGCAGATCGTGTCCTTGAGGTTGTGTCCACGCCTCATGGCAGATTGCAGGTCGAACGGCAGTGCCGCTTCTTCTGGTCTAAAGAAGCCGCGCAGCACATCCAGCCGCTCGGCAGCGTCCAGCTCGTTGGAGGAGGAATTGAGCCGTGAGAGCTTGGACGAGACCTCTCCCGTTACGCGGGAGAAGAATGTGCGCGCTTCATCCACATTCTTTTTGTGAACGGAAACCGTGATAAACCGCTCCTGCTCTACGCTGGCGGAGCTGCCGGAGATTTTGCCTTCCAGCATCCCGTTGAACTCGTTCACGAATCCGTCGAGCGAATCTCCGCGCTGCGGGAGCAGAACGGTATCTTCAAACGCTTGTCGGTTGACCTGCTTGTTGCAGATCGTGAGCTTGGTGGTCGAGCCGCTGTCCAATGCGTTCAGCAGTTCGCTGTAGCCGAGGAACATCGCGGTTTTGTCCTCTTTCGAGGCAATGGCATAGTTGATGTCCGAAAAGCGCAGCGTTCTGGAATATTTCGTGCCGAACTGAAAAATCCCATCCGCGAAGATTCGCTGGATGGGAATGACATCCTGTACGCTGCGCGGGATTTTGTAGGCTGTGCGATCCTGCTTGATGGTGTTGTTGAGCGTTTTAATCAAGCGTCAGCACCTCCCGCATGGAATTAGAATCCAGCAGCAATTCTGCATACAGATTCTGCGGATGATACGACAGCGTTCGCGGGCAGAGGATCTCCGAGCGGATGACCGCCAGCAGGAATCGCTCTGCGGGCATGCCGTTGTAGGTAAAAAAGCCGCACATGGCAAACGGGAACGCCGCCAGCATGCACACCCAGCCGACCTCTGCCGCGCCGATGAGCGGCTTTAGACTGAAGTACGCGCCGACGGCCACGCCGATGGCGAGCAGCGCAAACACCATCTGCCGCAGCGATAAGCCGAACAGGATGCTCTCCTGATACCGCTGGATTTCTTTGTTGATTTTCACTTCGATGATGAATCCCTCCAATTTTTCTGTATTTCTTAGATTGACCCTTGAATTTTTCCTTGTTCCAAGCTAACATGGCACAAACTTTCAAAGGAGGTCGTGCCATGTTGATGATTGTATTTGGGGCTGGCTGTTTGCTTCTGTCCGTATTATTTCATGCCGCGTCGCTGCTGCACCTCGGTCTGCCGCTTTTGTATGCGCTGATCGTGCCGACGCTGTTTTCCGGCTGGTATTACAGCCACTATGCACTGGCGAATGGGATCTGGTATGCGCTCATTGTCCTGGGACTGATTTCGTGTATTGTGTCGCTGGTGCGGAAAGTTCGGCGCATGATTTAACCAAGCCCCATCAGTTCCCGGATGATGCGGTCGGACATTTTAATGGAGCCAACGAGCACCAGCATATTGAACACCAGTTCGCCAATGTAGTTCCAGACGACCGTTGCCGGGGCAAGTCCTTCCGTTACGACGGGCGGGCTGGATGCGAATTGCGAAAAGATAATACAGGCCAGTAAAATGACACAGCCCTCCAAGCAGATGGCGGCGTAGCTCTTGATGAACGCCATGCCAATGCTGCTGGAGGGCTGTCCTGCGAAGCTCGACAGCGGGATCGGCGCAATCGCCGTCGCCATATAGAGCTTAAAAAAGCGGCCGTAGACGGTCAAGATCATGACGAGCGACAGCACCCAGATGAACAGCGAACCGAGCAGCGTCACCGCCCAGAGCGGAATGCTCTCCAGCAGACCGACATCTTCAATCGTTGACGCGATCTCGGCGGGCAGTGTGGATGCTTCCATTGCCGAAAGACCGGACGCGCCCATGATTGTCTGGATCGCACCCTGCGCAATCGAGAACAGCGCCGTCATCAGCTCCATGCCGTAGGTGACCGCCGCCTGTGCCAGTACAAAACGGATGAAGCATTTGAATGCCACCTCCGGGCGTTTCAGCTCCGTAAAGCTGCCGCAGGTTTTCATGACGCCAATCACAAAGAACAGAACCAGAAGCGCATACGCGATTGCCTTCAGCGCGTCGTTGATCCCGACAATCACATTCCAGATCCCGCCGCCCTTGAAGTTCTCCGGACTGGTGGTCAACAGCGTCCAAATTTCCGACAGCTTGCTGTTCCACGTTTCCAGCGAGGAATTGAGATTATCTATGATCCAGTTTCCACTTGAGATGGTATCACCTCCAGTTGTATCGGGGAGAGCATTCTCGCTCTCCCCACGGTGTTATCAGCCGGTGATCAGCGTCAGGATCTCCTTGGTGAACGTAATGACGATGCCGCCCGCAACAGTCAGGATGCCGTTCGCGCGCTGCGACGGATCGTGCGACTTGAGAGACAAACCGACCTGCAAAATGCCGAAGCCGAGCAGAATCAGACCGACGGCGCGAATCAGGGAAAAGATAAAATCACTCAGATTGTTGACGACCGCCAGCGGATCACCATCCGCTGCGAACGCCGGGACAACAAAAACCGCCAGCATGAAAAACATGCTGGCGAAGATGGAATAGAGCCGCCTGGCTTTGGATTCAAAAGGTTTCTTCAATGAAATTCCTCCTTCAATGGATTCAAATTTTCTGTGCTGCCCACACGGAACAGCGGACGGCCAGTGTAAACGGCCGGTTTGGTTCCATGATGAATGTAGGGCGCTGCGCCGCCAAGAGAGCTGCGCGAGATTGCGGGATGGTGCATGAGATCGTACTTTTCATCCATGACCGGGCTTGCACCGCGAATGAACAGCAGCGCATAGCGGTTGTCCAGCTTTCGCACCTCGTCAGGGGTCAGCAGCTCGCGCCCGGACATCTGGAAATTGGTTGAGTAGGAGCCGGATTTGCCCTTCGTCTGCCCGTGCGTTTTCGTATCAATCGTGGCTTTGCCGAGCATCTCGGAGACATATTTGTGCGTACTGGACTCGTTACCGCCAAGATACAAAATGGTATCGCAGTTACCTGGAATTGTCTCCCAGCTATCCTTATACAATTCTTTGATCTGTGCCATATTCTGAATGATAACACTTGCTGAGATAGACCGTGAGCGCATCGTCGCAAGCTCGCGGGTAAAGCCTGGCAGCGGCATGGCAGCGAACTCGTCCAGCACAAAGCGGACATGACGCGGCAGCGGGCCGTGGTGGATCTGGTCTGCGCTGTAATAGAGGGCTTGAAACGCCTGTGCGTAAAGCAGACTCACAAGGAAATTGTAGGGTAGGAAAGAGCCGCCTTACCGCATTGCGGCGGCAGGTCTGCTCAGCCCCCCCTCAGAACCGTGCTTACAACTCTCGCTGTACACGGCTCCGTCTTTGCTTGTTCAATCAGATACTCACTGGTGGTGAATCATGACATGGCAATTATGGCACACCACTAAAGTTTTGCGCCGCTTTGCAATCATAGCGACTTCCCAAGGCAGTTTCCCTTTCAGATTTTTGAGTTTGTTCACATGGTGAATCTCAAAGCAGGGACTGTCCGTTGTTCCGCACAATTCACATTCACACGCTTTTAATCGCTTCTCGATTGTATTCACCGAAAGTCTATGCTGTTGGGTTGCGGACGTAACTATGTCTGTCGGATTCTTCACTGTCTTGCAGTCGGCGTAGTTGGCAAAATAGCACCATTTCCAGCCTTTTTTTGTTTCATAGGGGATACCCCACTGGCCCTGTCCATCTTGAAATTTGCGGATGATTTTCGGTACAGAGCTTCTGTGTTTGTTGGCAAGGGTTCTCAGGCAGCTATACTCCATCAAGTAGGCCAAATAACTCAGCCTATAAAAGTTGCTTACCAAGTTGTAGTAATTGCAGATTCCCCTAAGTTCGCTGTTATAACTGGAGACAATTTCTAAATCCGTCATGTGTAGCAGCTCCGCCCGGTGGACGGGTCGCAGGTTTCCGTTTTCCTCTTGAATCGCAATGCCTTTTGAGAAGATGAATTTATGGATTTTATCGTCCAATGGTACAACTAATTCCGCTTTATTGTTCAGTGTGCGCTTTGATTGTTTCAACTTTCCGACACGCCTTATTTTCCCATCCCGCCGTATCCGGACATCATATCCCAGGAATCGGGCATATTCGCTGCTGTGGGTAATGAGCGTCTTTTCTTCGCTGAGTTCCATCTTCAACATCCCACCGATAAACTCGGCCAGTTTTCGCTTGATTTCTACACAGTCCTCCCGCCTCCCGTTCACCGCAATCAAAAAGTCGTCCGCATAGCGGATATACTTGATTTTCTTGTCGGTATGGGATTTTGCGGGCGTCGTCAGAATTTGCTTGCGAATTTCCCTGTATTTTTCAATAAGCCGCTGGCGCTCCTCGCCCTCAGCCTTTTTGATTTGCCGTTGTACCACTTTCTTTTTACTGAGTAGCGCATTGTATTCAGGTGTGTACTTTTTCTCCTCATAGACATCGAAACCAGCCTTCAGCGCCATCACAAATTTGTCCAGCTCATGCAGATAGATATTGGCCAGAATAGGAGAGATAATCCCACCCTGGGGCGTTCCACTATATGTGATGTGATAACGCCAGTCCTCCATGTATCCGGCTTTCAGAAATTTGTGCAGCAGCTTTATCAGCCGCGCATCCTTGATTTTTCGGTTTACCAGCCCCACCAAAACAGTGTGGTCAATGTGGTCAAAGCAACCCTTGATGTCGCCCTCTATAAACCACCTTGCACCGGAGAACTCCTGTTTGGCCTGTGCTAATGCGGTATGGCAGCTCCGGTTTGGCCGAAATCCGTGTGAGCAATTTAGAAAAACCGGCTCATACACAGCTTGCAGCACCAGCCGAAGCACCTCCTGTACCAGCTTGTCCGTAAAGGTGGGAATCCCCAGCGGACGCATTTTCCCGTTGGCTTTTTGGATATAGGTGCGGCGGGCCGGCTTGGGTTGATAGGTTTCTGTTTCCAGCGATTTGATGATACGGTTGATTTTTGCCTCGCTGAATCCATCCGCCGTATCTTCATTTACTCCCTTGGTCGCCGCTCCACTGTTAGCGTACAAATTTCGGTATGCCTCATAGTAGATATCAGGACGCAGAAGGTAACGGTATAATCTGGTGAACACTTCTTCTTTATTTTTGCTTGAGTTCTGACTGATTCTTGCTAAAATCTCCATTGTTGGTTTCATTCGTGAGGTTTTCCTCCCTAATCAATTTACGATTTTAGTACGCATTGACTGCACCCCTTCGCCATGTGGACGGCGTTACCGCTTCCGTTTTTACGGCTATCCCTGTCAATTCAGGGTCCTCGGACTACTATGGGCGCTCCGTACCCATGCAGGATATTCAGGCTCTAAACCATAGCCAAACTTCCCCCCTTTCACGGCATTCCTGTTTAGGGTATCCCCGGTTAGCACTTTGCCTTGGTAAATGTGAATTGTCGGACTCTGCTTTCGTTTCGTTAAAACAGGTTCTCCTGCTCGTCGCGCAGGTTTGCTGATAACCGTTTACCAACATTCAAGTAGTAAACGTACCTGCGCTGGGGGTTACAGGCACTTTCCCCCACCTGGACACAACAGGGACTTGAAACTTGCATTCAGTAAACCCAACTTAAGCCTCATATCCACTTGGCCTTGCGGTTCAGTCGTGCCCGATTGCCTTTGGGCAACTTACCGCTTTCCTGCCGTGCTGTGTTCCCGTGTCAGCTTTCGCCTTTCGGTCAGGCAGGCGGCCTCCCGCGTTATCATGCGGAGCAGTACCATTTTTCTGCATTGCAAGGTGCCCTATCCGGGCGCACAAACGTGTTGTCGTTGTCGGGAATGACAGCGTAAAGAGCCACTTTCTTCTCGCCCAGCGTGTAAAGGTCCATATCGTCATGGTCGGTCAGGGCTTGGATCTGCGGCAGATTAAAGGGTGCAAGACGGACAGCCGTACTCACCAAGATCGATTTTGCGGTTTTGCCCGCGGCTAATTTGAAAACCTTATATTGCCGGACAGCGACGCTGTCCGGTTTTCTGCGTTCAATGGATTCAAAAAGCAGATCGAGTGGGGACACATGCCCTTCATCTTCCTCGCGCACCTCAGCGTATTCCAGCACGCGCATCACCATTGAGAAGTTCTGCTCGTACTCCGGGGCTTCCTGAAACAGCATGAGGATGATGGCCTGCAGGAGCGCGGTTTCGGCTTTGGTCCAGAACGGATCGGACTCGTGGCTGCCCTTTGGCGTGGTGGACTGGATCAGGTTGTTCACCAGCTTCAGCACGTCCTTTTCATCCCGCAGATAGCGGAACGGATTGTAGCCGTCCGACTGTTCCAGATTCACAAGGTTCAAAACGCGCACGTCGTAGCCCTGCTCTTTGAGGTAACCGCCCGTGGCAAGCAGCACTTCAGATTTGGGGTCTGTTATGACATAATTGGTGTTTGCGGTCAGGATATTCGGCAGCACAAAGCTGCGCGTTTTTGCCGCGCCGCTGCCTCCGATGACCAGCACGTTGAGGGAGCGGCGGTGCCTGTGCGTATCCAGACCGAGCCGGACGTGCTGCGTCAGCGGAATGCTCTCCTTCTGCGCGAACTGCGCGTTGACGGATGCTGGTGTCGCCCACGCCGCAGAGCCGTGTTCCTCGCCGTCGCGGGTCCTGCCCTGATTCGTCCGATAAAGCAAAACTGCCATGCCATAAGCGGCAAGGCAGATGAGGATGGTGGGCAGGCTTTTGTCTGTCCATATGATATTCGTCGGCTGCTCCAATGCTGATGTCAGGTTCCGCAGCAGCTCCGGCAGCCCGCCGCCCAAGGACTGCGCCAACAGGAGGGCAAGCCAGACGACGGGGATTATGCCAATGAGATAAAACAGGGTGTCGTTCGATTTTCGGATAGGCATCACCTCGGAAAATGTTTGCAACTAAAATCAGTTGCAAAATTGTTTTGACTGTGCTATACTGATCATAGAAATGAGGGATAGACTTGGGTCAGAAAGAGAAACTAATCAAAAGATTAAAAACCAAGCCGCGTGATTTTACATTTGATGAAGCCGAGACATTGCTGGGGTATTTGACGTACTCTCGCTCCAACAAAGGAAAGACGAGCGGTTCGCGTGTCATGTTTACCAGCGAACAGCATGCACCGATCTTGCTGCACAAGCCGCATCCGCGGAAAGAGCTTTTGGAGTATCAAGTCAAGCAACTGCTTGAGGTGCTGGAACAGGAGGGATTGATTTGAACAATACAATGCAATATAAGGGCTATGTCGGAAGCGTTGAGTTTTCTGAAGCCGATGGCCTGTTTTTCGGAAAGGTTCTCGGTATCCGCGCATTGATCTCCTATGAGGGGACGAACGCCGCCGAGCTTGTCGCTGATTTTCATGACGCAGTTGACGATTATCTGTCTCTGTGCGAAGCAGAAAACAGCGAACCGGAAAAAGCCTATAAGGGCAGCTTTAACATCCGGGTATCACCGGAGCTGCACAAGCAGGCTGCGATTTGCGCAATGGCGCAGCAGGTCAGCTTGAATACGCTGGTCGAGGATGCTCTGCGGGAGTACGTTGCGGAGCGAAAAGAAGCCGTATAATAAATCGATGGCGCTGACGAAGCATACCGTCAGCGCCATTTTTATATCCCGTTATCTTTCAAAGCCGGTACTCCGTTTCAGATGCGTTTGCTCTGGCAGTCCTTTCTCCATGAACCGTTCCATGAGCACCTTTTTCTTTTCGTAGCCGGTGAGAATGGAATCCACGAACGCGATGCTGTCGTCCTTGGCGTACAGATCCGCGATTTCTTCCCGGCTTGGCAGCAGGTCCATGTGGATGCGGCTGCGGTCAGTGACGAGTTTAAGCAGTTCCGTTTCGGTCTTACGGAAGCTGTTGACCGTGATCTCTGTGCAGTCGCTGCGCTCTGGCAGGCGTGGGGCATCCCAGAACATCGAATTGCCGGAATCGAAGATCGGAGCCATCCGCACAAATTTCAATGTCTGGCTGTCGCGGAGGATACCAAAGTTGTTGAGATGCCGGTCCGTATTCGTCAGCACGAAATCTGTGAGGACCTGATATTCGAGGAATCCGCGCACTTCCTGCTCTGACAGACCATGCTCTGCGCAGACATAAATGAAATGCTCATAAGTGGAAACAGCATTGTCCTTTTTCTCGGAATCTACAACGTCAATCGCCGGAATGAATTCCAGCGTTTCCGACGCGAAGTCCTCACAGATGCAGCCGTACTGCTCGCTTGCGCTGCCAGTGAGCTTGACCGGGAGGTAGTGCACATGGTTTGCAAAGCCCTGCTTCTCATGCAGCATGGATGCCAGCACTTCATTGAGACTTTGCTGGGAATTTGCGCCGCGGTTGCCTTTGAGCAGGCAGCGCGTGTCGTCGACGATCAACCATTTTTTGATCAGGTCACCCTGCAGCGATGCGCTGGGCGAATACGCTGGTGTCTGGGTGCTTGCCGAAGCTGCGCTGTGGGAATGCTGGATCTGCATGGATTCCAGCGGATCGCGGAAGCTGTTGGAGAACAGGCTAACATCTTTCCACGTCAGTTCGCTGCCATTCGGTCTGATCCAGTAGTGGTCGGACAGGCTGAGACCGAGGTTCTGCACGAGCAGGCTTTGCGTGGAGGGGATACCTTCCTGCTGCAAAAGTGCGGCAATGTTGCCCTGACTGATAGGGACGGCACGGCGCAGCCACCATTTGCGCAGACTGTCTGCGCCCTGACTGCCTCCGAGCGGCAGCAGTTCCGGATTTGTACCGGGCGTGACTTTGAGGATAGCGCCGGACAGATCGTCGAGCTGCAAAGATGCAACAACATCGTCTTTGTGCATCAGCTCATAGCTTTGTTCTGCCATACGTGCCACCTCCCAGCTTTTGTTGGTTTGAGTATATCACAGCTTGGCGTGTAAATCCATCCAAACGGCGCTTATTTTGTGATCTCACTGTGTGTTTTTTCTCTGGTCGAGACGCGCGGTTCGACACCGGACAGCTTTTCGCGGAAGGACTGAAGCTGCTCGCCAACCGACGGGCGGTCATTCTTCGAGTCCTTCCTGCTCGTAGGCGAGCTGCTGGCGGTATCGTCCGAGGAGCGTTCCGACCGAGACTCTTTTTTTGATGAGCGTTCCTCCAGTGGCTTTTCCAGTGAACCAAAGAGACGCTCGAAAATGACGTTTGCCAGTTCCAGATCGGTCGTTGGAATGACGAGATCAATGGGTGCGTCCGGCTGCTCCTTGTCCTGGATACCCGCGAACAGTACCTTGTCCTTCGCCTGACGGCTGAACTCGCGGTATTGCTCCGGTGTCAGGGAAAACGTGCGGATGTCGCGCGTTTGCTGGAGAATTTTCTTGAGGCTGGTCCTGCCGTAGACCTTCTTATGATTGCGCGCCAACGCCAGCAGCATCGCCGCGGCATTTTTTGCCGCCGAACCTGCCAGCTTGACCGCTACCTCGCCGCCTGAGAGCATCATGTGGACGACCTGCTCGGCGGCTTCGCTGTTTCCTACGTTGATGGGGAATCACCTCCTGTTTGTGAGTAAATGCGCTGTTTCTTTTTCATGTAGGGATTTTTCTTGGGCAGCAATGTCCTGCTGCATCTTTGCTGTGGAATCCGCAATCTCACGGCACAGCTTGATCTTTTGTCGCTCGGCGCGGATCTGCTTGTTGAGCTGCGCAAGCTGCTCGTAGATATCCGCTTTTTCCTCCGTGAGAGCCTGCCGTGAAACGCCGCAGGTATCCAAGATGGCTTTCGCTTCCGCGTACTGCGCGTACTCAGATTCCATGCCGGATAGCCCTTCTTCGTAGAGGGCTTTGCTCACGGCGAGTGATTCTTCCGCTGCCAGCGCGTCAAAGAGCTTCTTGCGCTTTTTCTTACGGACGTTCAAAATTGTGCGCTGCTTGGCAAGCTGCGTGACCGCATTCTCTGCCCGCTGCATGCAGGTGGTAAGGTCATCCGCCGTGGAGATGCCATTCTCTTGCAGGAACTTCAGCCGCGCCTTATAGGTTTCGGCTTTCATGATCTCCCGTCGGAGATGCGGCGTCATGCGCGGCGGGTATTGCCGCTTTTCAATGCGGCCAAGCAGATAGCAGTAATGATAGTACAACGCAAGGAATCCCTTGTACTTTGGATGTGGGCGGTATGGCTGGGGCTTTGGGCGCGGAACAAACGCCGGTCTGATACCGGCTTCGATTTCTGCGAGATTACCCGCAATGGTGCGTTCAATGTTTTCTTCCGAAAACGCTGCATTCTTGCGCTCTGGATACATATAGCGTTCCTGCCCACGCAATCGGAAGCCAAGCCGGTTGCCGTGGTGGATTTCGTAGCCCTTATGCTCCATGAGCAAGAAGAAGTGGCCAAGATCGTTCGCGTCGGCAATCGCATCGCGCAGGTCCGCTTCCAGCATGGAGCGGAACGTTGGTTGCCCTTTGGACTGGCGGAGCCATTCAATATAGCTGACCGCTTTGGAGGGCTTTCCCTCCATAATGACAGACAGCCCATGCTCCCGGCAGAGCTTATCCGAAATTGTGCGAATCTGCTGGTAGTAGCTTTTGGCGTTGCTGTGGTATTTTCGCCCCGTCACCAGATTCACAGAATTGAAAACCATGTGCGCATGGATATGTTCTTTGTCCACATGAACGCCAATGACGACCTCATAATCCGCAAGGTGTTCCTTTGCAAATGCCTGTGCAATTTCCAATGCCAGTTCTGGCGTGATCTCACCGGGCTTGAATGATTGGATGATGTGGTAATACTGAACGCCGTCACGGTTATTCTTCGCTTCCTTAGTTGCAAGCATCTGGTGGCAAGCATGCCCCTTGTCGCAGTTCAGATAAGCCGTCAGGACTTCCTCATCCGTTTTGTCAGGGTTTACCGCATAATTGATTGCCAGATCCAGTCTGGCGTGCCGGGCGAGGATCTTGGTTACTGCCATGACTGCTGACTGAGCTGGTACATGAGTTCATAAACACGATCCAGCATCCGCAGGGCGCGTGTGACCTCATCACGGCTGGCAAACCCGGCGTTCGCTTTTCGGGCGAGCTGATTGATGTTGTTGCCGATCTGATGGATCTCCGTGCGCAGCCTGCGAAGTTCTTCCGAGGGCGCGGCTTGGATGCTTTCTCCGAGGATCAGCCTGCGCAGGTAGGCCGACAGCGGCAGGCCGCTGGCCTGTAAGCCCTTTTCCAGCGCGGCGCGTTCGTCCTCATCCAGCCGGATATGCAGATTGTACTGATTCTTCCGCACGGCGCTCCTTTCTCCGCCCGCAGGCGGCATATTGGGGACAGGGTTCTCCCTGCAAGCTGCGTTTTGGTACCAAAACGCTATGCTTGCGCTCTTGCCGCGAGGCGGCGAGAGCCTGATGCCCCGCTTTTCAGCGGGGCGAGAGAGGAGAGAGATTTCAATTTTCTTTTCCTTATAGATGCCTTCGCGCTGCTTTGGCCATTCAAATTGGTTTTTGAATGGCGTAGTCGCTACATTAGTCGCTATGAAATTCAAAACTACTGATTTTTGCCGTTCGTAGTCGCTACATTAGTCGCTATGCAGCGTTCAATTCCGATTCCAGTCGCTTTCTGGCGAGGTCTGCATACACGTCCGTGACCTCGATGCCGGTCGCGTCATAGCCTTCCTTGACTGCAGCCAGAACTGTCGTGCCGGAGCCTGCAAAGGGGTCTAAGATATGACCGCCCGGTTCTGTGATCTTGACGAGATCCTGCATGAGCTGCAACGGCTTTTCGGTCAGGTGGATGCGGTTCTGCGGATTGCCGTATTTGAACACACCCGGCAAACACGGCACGGGGCGGCTGACCGGCATATCGCCGTTCGAGCCCCAAACGATATATTCTGCCTGCTGTCGGAATCGACCTTTCTGTGGACGAGAGTTTCCCTTGTCCCACACGGCAATGCCGCGCCAGATCCAGCCTGCCCACTGGAGCGCATCGCAGGCGCAGGGAAGCTGCCGCCAGTCAATAAACATACAAACCGGCGCGCCGGGCTTGGCTGCACGTCTTGCAAGATACAGCCACTCTGCCGCCCAGCGGGTCCATGAGCGCTGATCCTTGGCGTCGCCGTCAAAATCGGGCGGCGCGTTGCCGCCCATGCTGGAATACTTCTTTGCGGTGGCTTTGGATTTTTCCGCCTGTGTGCGGCCACCGGACGCATACGGCGGGTCGGTGATGACGGCGTCAAATGTGCTGGGAGGAAAGCTCTCCAGCACCGTAAGGCTGTCTCCGTGGATGATCTCCCATCTGGGCTTATCGCTCATGGGCATCCGCTCCCTTCGTTTTCTGTTTTGGTTTTTGCTTCGGTTTTGGTTTGGGCGGGTCTTGATATTCCTCGATGCGAGAAATACTGTCCTTTCCTGTTACAATGACGGGACGGTGAACGCGCTGCCCCATGCTTAAAAGCGTTTCCTCAATACATTCCGCAACTTCTCCGATATAGTACATATCCCACGGGAATTCATCTTTGCTCTTATTCAGAAACGCGAGGATCGTCTGATAGACCGCATTGTCGATCTCATCAAGACGCTCGGTTTGTGCGCTGGTGAATTCCAGATAGTGTTCATCTGACATTTTCAGCCCTCCTGCGTTCCGTAGTTTTGCCAGCCCGATTCTGCACCCGTTCGTGCGTCAGTTCAAAAACGCTGAGATATTCCGCAGTCGCATTTGCCAACAACGTATAATCACGCGAACCTGGGCAGCAGGCATACCACTGCGGCGTTTTCCCGTCGACCCAGATGTGCGGTTCCGTATTGCGAAGATTCGGATTCGTGCTGCGGCAGCTTCTGCTGATGACATCCCCAATTTTCATCCGAACACTGTCAATTTCGCCTTTCGTAGGATTCAGAATGGAAACTGTCAGGTATGGATACTGATTCGCAACGATATCTTTTGTAAACCGTGCTTTGACCCGCAGATCGCCAAGACTGCCGTAGCAGCATTCGCCAATGAATTGCGGATCATGGATCACGCGCCCATCCCCATAGATTTTTCTCAGTTCGTCCAGAAAGAAATTTGTCATGCTGCCTCCTTCCTGCTATCCTGTTTCCAGAACATTGCGTCAATGTCCGCAAACGTCTGGCTGCGGTTGAATTTCTCTGTGACCTTGCCGGGAACGATTTGCAGACGCATCATTTTTTGCCACAGATCCGGATGATGGTCGTACAAATGTCGCAGCTCGGACAGCTTGGCATTCGGGCAAAACCAGCAGCCGCCGCGGTCGGTAAACTCGTACACAGGGGAAAGCAGTCCTGCTTGTTTGCAGAGCTGCTTCGCGTCATCCTCGGTGTATCCGTATTTCTCCAGCAACGACACCTGATTGCCACCCAGCCGTGCCAGACGCTGCGGTTCGTTCTTTGCAATGCCGATGTACTGCACGGTGTTGGACGGCAGCGTTTTCTGATACTGCCGGATCGGGTGCATTTTGCAGTCACGTTGGACATAGCATTTCCCACACACAGGAAAGGAGCGGATCATACCTTTCTTCGGCCCGCGCGTGACCTTTCCCATAAAGACAGAGGTATAGGTTTTCTCGCTTCGAAGCACACGGACAGGTACGCCCAGTTTTTCAAGGGCGGGAATCGCTGCCTGATAGATAAACGCCTGATGTTCTGGCACTTCGCCTGAGGTGCTATTATCAAACATGACCTCACAGTACACCGCTTCGTCCAACGGTTCGCCATGCTCCAAGGCCAGCAGGATCGTCGCAATGCTGTCTTTCCCGAAGGAACAGGAGGCGACGTGCTTTGGACTCATGTACGTTCATCCTCCAGTTCCGCGCAAGCCATGCGCAGCTTCTCTGCCTTGTCCGTCTGCTCCCAAGCTGCCTGCGGGTGCATGAAATGGCAGTTGTTGCAGATTTCTGCAAAGAACGGCTTGTCCAGATCCAGCGCGCGGATCATGCCAGCCGGAGTGAAATCAAAGACACGGCGGACGGCTTCCGTCAGGAATGCGTCGTCATAGTATCCGCTCTCCTGCGTGTCGATCTCGACGGCAACCGGCTCTGCCTGCCCAATGGCATAGGCAAGACTGACCGTACACACATCGGCAAGGCCGGCTGCAACAATGTTCTTTGCCACATAGCGCGCCATATATGCGCCGCTGCGGTCGACCTTTGTGCCGTCCTTGCCGGAAAGCGCACCGCCGCCGTGGGGTGCAAGCCCGCCGTAGGTATCGACCATCAGCTTACGTCCGGTGAGACCGGTATCTGCTTCAAAACCGCCCAGCACGAATTTACCGGATGGATTGATGAAAATTTTCGTCTGCTCGTCGATGCGCACGTCATGGCAGGCACGGGCAATGACCAGTCTGCGGAGTTCCTCACGAAGCTCGTCAGGGTCTTTGTCTGCATCATGCTGGCAGGAGATCACGATGGTGTCCACGCGCTCCGGCACACCGAACGCATACTGCACGGACACCTGCGCTTTGCCGTCCGGCCCAATGCCAGAGATCAGCTTTTCTTCCCGGCAGGTAGTGAGCAGGCTCGTGATGCGGTTCGCCAGCACAACCGGCGCGGGCAGCAGCTCGACTGTTTCCCAGCAAGCGTAGCCGTACATAATGCCCTGATCGCCTGCGCCGAGCGTTTCGCCATCGACTGCACCTGCAATATCGGGGCTTTGTGTATGCAGCCGCACCTCTACATTATAATTACAGTCATATCCGGCTCTTTGAACCGTTTGTCGCACAATGGTCTCCACGTCAGGGCTTGCCGTCGTGCGGAGTTCTCCGGCAACAAGAATTTTGCCCGCCGTCGCCAGTACTTCGCAGGCGATGCGGGCATTGGGATCTTCTTTGAGACAGGCATCCAGAACGCTGTCCGCAATCGTGTCGCAGAGTTTGTCCGGATGGCCTGCCGTAACGGACTCTGCCGTCAGGATGTATTTATCTTTCATGCGTCGATTTTCCTTTCTTCGGCTGATTGATCACCTTTCCATGCTGCATGACGAACAGCTTTTCGCGGGAGTACAGGCGCGTATAGGTCTGTATCTGCTTGTCGGTCAAAGAACAAAATTCCTCGCCGCTGCCTTGGGCGAGGAAGAACGTGCCGTGGATGATGTCATACGGTACGCCATTGCGATTCCGCAGGAAGCGGTTTTCCGGCAGACCGAGGAGTTTGGCTTCTTCGTTGCACAGCAGCAGGACATTCGGATCATCAAACGGTTCGACGGCCTGAATGAAACCACCCACAATAGCCTGCATACTCGCCAAGCTGCCATCAATCTCCATGACATACGGATCTTTGGTGGGTTCTACGACCAGAATGCGCATCTGCTTTGGAGCGTCTGACTCCGGCAAATCTGCCGGTTTATCATCTGTCTCGGCGTGCTCCTGCTGAAATGCATGCAACGCCGCCTGAGATTCCTCGTATTCCTCCTGTGTCGCATCACAGCCGTTTTTCACCGTATCACTGCAAATCTTGTCCAAGGACCAACCTTCCGCTAATTTGGAAGCTGCACCCCGAAGCTCAAAATAGTTGAAAACAAAGTGTTCTCCATAATTAAACAGTTGCGTTGCAACTTCTTCACCCTGATGCTGCTTAATTAGAGATAATTCCACATAGACATGGTCAAACAAATCGCTTGCCGGGTCAATTTCCTCTTTTTCCAACGATTGAATATATTCTGTCCACGCATTTAGCGCCTGTTCTGTCGTCTGCGGCAAGAGTTCCTTGATTCTGGTTTCAAATTGCTCTTTATTCATATTCGCGTCCTTTCATCGTTCATGGTCGGTTCTCGAATTTCTACATTTGCTGTGCGAATGGTCGTTAATATCCGTGATTGTCACATATTCCCCAATCAGGCACAGGGCTTCGCCGTAGCTGTGGCACTCGCCGCTGAAAATACGGTGGGTGAGTTCCTTTGCCTGATCCCGCAGACCAGCTTCGCGCAGCGTCCTCGCCGCAATGCCGACAAGGTTGAAAATATTACCGTCCTGCCCGATCAGTGGGCAGGGCGGCTTTTCAACGCCCAATTCAGATTTCTCTAAAAAACCACCCAGACGGTTCGGCACATAATCACTGAGCCATGTCCCGCCAATCGTTCCGTATGTGGTAAGTCTCCACATGGCAAGTTTGCCGACATCAAGATCAACACCTTCAAAGTCAAACAGCATGTTGGTGTGACCGTCGTACTCAAACAGAGATGCCCGTTCAAACCGGCTGCCATTGCGCAGGATTCCGGCATCCGCGAGCATTTCGTTGATCCCTTCCAACCATTCCTGCGGATCGCCGCCACAGCCTTGCAGGATCAGCCCTTCTCGGTCGCTCATTTTGCGAAGATCACCGGCCTGAATTCTCCGGATGGCGTTATCGCTCATGGCTGGCCTCCTTCCGCTGCGGCGGCTTGGTCTGCACTTTCTTTGGATACGGTTCAATGCCGCATTCCTTGAGGCAGTTCTTGAATGCATATTTGAGGCAACCAACCGGCAGACCGTTCTGCTCATAGCCCGTTTTGATACCAAGATAGTAGTCTCTCGGCGGCAGGGACGGTTTCAGGTGCAGCTCCGGGTTCATAATATAAGCCATGACCGGGACGCGCTGCCCGTCAAACGTCCGCACCTCCAGCGTCTGCTTGATGTACAGACGCGGATAGCCTTCATAGCGGTCGAGGGATGCTTCACATTTGTCAGTTAACTCCCACAAAAGGCCGTAGACACAAGCGCCTTCCTTGGGTTCGACTGTCGCAACGCCGCTGCCGCGAAAGCGCAGGTCGAAATTATCCAGAACAGCCTGCCCGTAGACGCTCGCGTTCGGGCAGCGGTATCTCATCTGGTCCAGATTGATATTGCTGCCGTAGGCAAAATACAGTGGTCTTTCCATCCTCATTCCTCCAGCAGCTCCAGCGCGCCGATCTCGCCCAGCACACGAATGAGCGCGGCAGCACGTTCTCCCGTGCTGCTCTCCGGCAGCTCGCAGGGCTGCTCCGTCATGCGGCGGATCGTGTTCTGCATATAACGGATATATCCTTCCGTGCCGTCGAACGTGCCTGCATCAAAATGTAAGGCACGGAGCTGGGTTAAAATTTCGATGGGCGTACCCTCGTATGTGGATTCTTCAATACAAATTCTCATTCGGTCACCTCTCCTGTTCCTGCTGAGATGTTCGGTTTTTGTGGCTGCTTGCATAGCAGTCCTTGTCATATCGCCAAGCGCGATTATGAAAAGCTTTTCATAATCGCGCTTATCGTTATCCCGACGAAATGAAAAGTAAGCGAGGACTTTCCTTGTAAACAGGAGCAGCCCTCGCAAATTTCTTTTCATAACGCTTATGGACTCAATGATTTCAGCCAATCCATTAACTTACTGTCAGATTGCCATGTGCCCTGCTTAGGAACAGGCGTTGGATATGCTTGTTCCAAAGCCTTCCTTTTCATCTCGGTGTCAGCACGTGCATATGTTTCCGTCGTCTTAATATCAACATGACCCAGAATATCGCGTATATAGACGATATTGACACCAGACTGGAGGAGGTGCATAGCTTTTGTATGCCGCAAAATATGTGGTGTGATTTTTTTATGGCCATCAGGTGCATACTTCTGCAAAATATAGGTAATCCCTGCACGAGTAAAAGATTTTCCTTGTGAATTCAAAATTAGCTGTTGAGTTCGTTTTTCTGGGCTGGATAAGTTTTGCCTTTGGATATAACTTTTAAGCAGATCCGCTGTTTTTGCTGAAAGCGGTACCTCTCGGGATTTATTCCCTTTCCCCGTAAGTTGTACACGCGCATACCGTCCGAAATGTATGTCTCCAACGGTCAGATCCAGAAGTTCAGAAACTCTTGCCCCTGTGTCATAGAGCAGACAGAGTATAAGCAAATCTCGAAACCCTTTTTCGGTACAAGGATTTGGTTTCTCTAACATTTCCTTGATTTCCTCATATGAAAGGTACTGTAAGACTGGCGTTGGACACTTTTTTGTGGGAATTTGGAGGATTCTTTCGCAGGCGTAAATATAGCGTGGATTTTCTCTACGGGTAAACTTAAAAAAGGCTTTTATGGCGGACAAGCGTTGATTTCGCGTTGAGGCAGAATTCTTCTGTTTCTCACAGAGCCAATTCAGGTACCCCTCAATTAAATTGGGAGACAGGGTCTCAACTGTAATCTTGCGAACTGGCAGTCCGCGTTCTTCCTCACAATACTGAAGCAAACGGGAAAAAGCCGCTTCATAGGAGGCGAGTGTGTTATCGCTGACTCCGCGCTGGCATGGTAAATAGGACAATAAATATTTACTAAGCAACGATGCAAAATCTGTAGTCCTCACAATTCCACCTGCCTCCCAGGAAAGACATCAAAATTATGTTCCATTGCTGAAACAATGTGCGGAAAAGCCTCTGCGGTTAAGCGCAGGTACTGCTGTGTCGAGTAAAGGCCCGCATGGCCCATATATGCGGACAGATACGGAAGTTTGGCGTTTAAATCCTCGCCAGCCTCAACCCACTTCTGTAAACAATGCACCGCGAAAGTGTGACGCAAGTCGTGAATTCTGGGGCCTTTTCCTTTGCCGCCATAAGATATTCCTGCACAGTAAAGCGTCTGTCGCCACGCATAGAGAATGGTACCGGAAGCGTAGTGTCCGCCACATGGCGTTTGAAAAAATGCTGCCTCGTCTTTTCTGTGTTTGCCAACATTTGAAACATACTGGAAGCAGCGGAATGTTAACGACTCGGACATTGGAACCAGACGTTCCTTGCCAAACTTACTGTTTCGTATATACAGGATACCTTGATCCAAATCGACATCTGCCATAACAAGATTCAATGCCTCTGAAATCCGCAGACCGCAGCCATAAAGCATTCGGAACAGCAAACTCATCACATAAACGCGCTGCGGAGAAATCGGCGTGTATGGAAGTCCATCTGCGGCTGCAAATAAGCGTACAATCTCACTATGGCTAAAAATATATGGTACAAAGCTGGATTGAACCCTTCGGATATCCCTGTCAACATATGCGTCTATGCCAGCTTTCTCTAAGTACTGCATGAATCGCCGGATTTCTGTGGCACGGTAATAATGGTTGCGAGGAGTTTCATTGATATCCTTTTCATTCCAGCACTCAACCGCGCTTTTGGAGGCATAATCCAATGGTTCCCCGTTTGCAAGACACATTCGCAGAAAACGGAGCAGCATACCCATCGGTTTCTGAATCTGGACTCCAATAGTTTCCTTTTCAACTAAGTATTCATAGCACATTTCAGATAAAATATTTTGAAATCCGACCTTTTCATAAAACTCGACCTGACCAATCATAGCAGCACCTCCACATCCAATGCACAGCCCCGAAGATGATGCGTATCGACCTGCAAATACTTCTTTACCGTATCGGTTGAGGTGTGCCCCAAGATGTTTGCAATGGTTGAAATGGGAATGTTTTCTTCCATGAGTCTCGTTGCCAAGGTGTGCCGCAGTGAATGCATACCATGCTTGCGCTTGGATAGATCAATTTTTGCCATCCGCGCATAACGTACAATGATACCGCTAAGAGAGGACGTATCTGAAAATGCCATGATTGGTGTCCGTCCTGTCAAGAAAACATTTTGTATCGTAGTTTTAGGCCGTCCATATTTTAAGTAATCAATGATTGCCCAACCAACATCATCCGGTAGTGGTAAATCGACACGCTTTTGCGTTTTAGACTGTATAAAAGACAGCCTGCTGTTCTCCCAATCTATATCTCCAAGACACAACGCACGGATATCTCCGACTCGAAGTCCAAGTTTTGTTACAAGCAGCAAAATTGCGTAATCTCTTTTTCCCATAGGATTTGCCCGGTCCACCGCAGATAGCAGTTGATCTACATCTTCATGTTCCCATACGGATGGCAGCGGATTCTTCCGCAAAGATCGTTTCGCTGGAATATTGCGGGAATAATCTTCACTTACATATCCATTGTGAAACAAGAACTGCAAGAAAAGGCTTACCGTGCGTCTGTGGTGTTCTACCGCATCATCGCTCAATGTAATAATAGTGCCTAAGAACCCAATTACCGTTTTGTGAGAAATTTCAGATATAGCAATTTTGTTTGAGTGCAAGTAGTTGAAAAATTTGCGCAGATCTGCTTGCCGCCTATATACAGTAGCCTCAGAGGTACCCTTCCCCCGACAGTCATCACCAAATTCGTTACTGAGGTTCTGGAACTCTGTAGTAAGTTGGAGGTTTCCCCTTAACCGTCTGGCGCGGAAAAACGCGCCATGCGTATTAAAGTCATTCAGCAGCGTAATTGTTCTCCATGCGTACTGTGTGGTGCATGGCAACTCATGAACAAGTCGGCCATCAAATTCAACAGGATAACACTTTTCAAGGAACTTCTTCCCTACACTGGAAGAATAGCATTCAATTCCTTGTGCTGCCCCAAATATGAGCAGCCGCTTTATTACTGTCCGAAAATTTGTAAGCCGGGATTCACTATATCCGGCTGCAGCCAATGCCCGATCAAAGGCAACCGTCAATTCCTGTATTGATTTTTTACCGTCCATAAAGATGCCTCCTAAAATATTATGCAAAGAATGCAAGCTAATTTTATCGGCTATTACTTATTTTGAACAGCTTACTTTTCATTTCGTCGGGATAACGATAAGCGCGATCACCCTCCAGATTGGCAAGCAGATGGTCGCGCGTGTTCTTGAATTCATCGCCGTTCAGTCCCATCCGCACAAGCCAGACACGGAACGTGAACAATTCATTGTCGCTCACCGTCTTGCGCATGACAGTGCTGCGCTGGCTGATGGCCTGCGCGGACATGGCAAGGCATAAATTGACGTAGGCTTTTGCGCGACCGGCATGGAGGGTAGAATTAAAGCAGCGCCATTCAATGGTGCCGCGGTAAAAGACAGAGTGAAGATTCAGCGCGTAATAGCGCGTCCAGTTATAATGCTCGTGCGCAGAAATGCAGCCTTCGTACCAGATGTTTTCCAACTGGGTAAGATCGGTCGTTGGTTCGTTGGACAGCCGCCGTGCCCGCTGCAGCATGGGTTCGCGCACACGCTGACACCAGCGGTTGACACGGGCTGGGTCCGTTTTCAGGGCTTTGAACAGCAGATCTTCCTTGGAATACATGATACTGAGCAGGTTCTTGAGACTCTGGCGGTTATGATTGGATGCGTCCACATGGACGTGCATCCCGCAGGAGTCGTTGACTTTTCCGCCTGCCTGCCGGATACGGCGCACGCACTCCTGAAACTTTTCCATTTCGTCATAGGTGAGCTTCGGCGTTACCATTTCCACGCGATATTCCGGATCGGTTGTTCTGCGATAGTGCCCATCGTCATTCCACTCTGCGCGGATACTGCCATCGCTCATGATGCGCCACTGCTTGCCCTCCCGATCCGGTACATACCAGCTATCATAATTATCATAGCTGCGCTGTGGCGTCGTTTCAAAATATGCAGAAAGTGCCTCTGCCGCTTCTGCTCGCGTGATGCCGGTCAGCTCGATCTCCACGCCGAAGCATTGATCTTTGATGCCAATCATCGCTCCGGTTCTTTCGGCTTATCGCCCTTTGTCTGCGGAGGAGTACGTTTCTCTGGCTCCTGATAAACGTAGGTATCTTTCTTTTCGTCGAACACCATGTTAAAATCGGCAGCTTCTGCGCCGTAAATCTGAAACGCCATCTCATAAGCCTCCCGGCTGCCGCCCTCCGGGATATTCCCGTCAATCGGCTCTCCGGCTAAAAGGACAACATGGCCGACGTTGTGACCAATATCTTCATCCGCCCACTGCAGATCAATTTCCACCTCCGGGAACATCTGTGATAGCTTGTCTATGACTGGCATGGGTGTATCCCATGCTGTCAGGAAGTGAATGCTTTGTGATTCCTGATCGAAGTGAACGTCATAAGCATTCCACTTTGTTCCCCAGTTCCGATTGCACCATCCGTACCAATCTCCGCAGCCATATTGCAGGAAGTTGGAGATCACGACCTGCCCAATGGCAATGACATCTGAAAGGGGCGTGTATTTGCTGGCTCTGGAAATCCGCTGTGCATCCAGCGTCATAAACTGCTCACCTTTGCTTCGACCAACAATGCCGGCCAACTTCTGATATTCCTCACTGCTCAATTTGGGAACGCCCATGTCCGGCGCGGCTGGGTTCAGCGCCATCATGCAGACATACAGAGCATCGTCTGTGCGGGAGCCTGCTTCAATGTTGAGGCTTTCCGGCATGGGGATGATCTTATTGAAATCGATACTGCCAAAGCCGAGTTCATCACTTTTGATTTTGTCAAGCATGGCATGCACCTGTTCACTGTCACCCTTAAACTTCAAAATGTTTGTAATATGGTTTGGCATAGGTCACCTGCTTTCTTGTGCGTAGAGTTCCGCATCCGCTGCGCGGATGCGGCGGCCAATGGCTTCTATGACTGTTACTGTCACGCTGTTGCCTGCTTGCTTGTATGCCTGCGCATCGGAGTTGATGGCGAGGATCTTATCAATCTGATCCTCGCTGAACCCTTGCAGGCGAAAACACTCCCGCGGCATCAGCCTGCGGACTCTGCCGCCGCGCAGGACAATGCCGTGTGTGTTCGCTGTGTCCACCGTATGGGCAACGCCCGCAAACACACGCCCGCGGCGCGTATTGCTGCCCGCGAAACCGAGGTCGATGGAATCGCCTTCATGCGCTTCCTTGTAGCCTTTCTTCGTTGCTTCCTTAATGTAGAGAACGCCGGAATTTTGCCCTTTGAAGTTGGTAAGGGAGCCGTCCTGCCGGGTATGCAAACATCTGGCGTTCTGCGTGATCTTCGGATCACCTTTCGTCAGATCTACAAAGTAGAGTCCTGACTGTCTGCTGGTGTCCTGTGTGCAGGCGATTCCGGCAGAATCATAGACTCGTTTGCCCAGCCGTCCATGGACGATCTGTACAAGAGCTTTTGCATCTGCTCCAAAGACAGGAAGTATTTTTCCGGCGCATCGGGGATCAAGATATCCGACAAGGAACAGCCGCCGTCTTGATTGAGGGACTCCAAAATGTTTGCTGTTAAGCACAGTCCATTCGACATGATACCCCAGGTCATAAAGCGCGGAGAGGATGACACCAAACGTCCGGCCTCTGTCATGCGAAAGGAGCCCAGGCACGTTATGAATTGTAAGCAATTATGAACAGTTCTCCCTTCAAAATCTTGTATTTTCTCTGAAAAATGCGAAAACGCTGTACATAATTTTCCTCTATACTGAAAATGCCACAATATATGAGGAGGTAACCTATGCACAGCAAGAAAACAGTTTTAATTGTTGATCTGATGAATGCGGCAAACATGGAGTTGATACGCTTGGATTTCAGATCATCAGCACTCAGTCGGCACGACAAGGAATTTCGCCGGTTTTGCAACTATTGTACGGAAAATGGAATTCAAGCTTATGATGCAGAAACCGGACCGCGGTACTTCAGGTCTCGTTTTGGGTTGAATATCGGCGATGCCAATATAAAATTAAATAGGCAGCAGCTTGATGCGCGCAATTCAATTCGCTTTTTGGACGATATCTTTCAATTTGGATACGCATTACGATACAGTCATCATGACTATACCCTTCCGCAGAAATATGCCAACTTACTGAACGAATACCTTGCGTGGTGTCAGAGAAATAATAATTCAGCCGGAACAATTGATGTCAAAAGAACAAAGATCCGGCAATTCTTATGCTTTTTAGATGGTAGAAGAATTATTCTTTCAAATCTGACTACAGCTGACATTTCGGATTTTATGACCACTTTGTGTCGGTATCATCGCGCGACCATCCACGTATGCAGCAGCGCTTTGCGTAATTTCCTTTGTTATCTCCATGAAAGCTGCATACTTGAGGACGACCTATCTCCTAGTGTTCCAAGGCCAAAGATCTATGTCGACGAGAATATCCCAGAAACATGGACACCAGAGGAAGTGAGGCAATTGCTGGCTGTCATTGACCGCAGCAATGCGATTGGAAAAAGGGATTATGCAATGCTGCTACTGGCCGTTTTACTTGGAATGAGGGCTGGTGATATCTGTGCATTAAAATTCAAAAACTTGGATTGGCGGCAAAAACTGATTACCTACACGCAGCAAAAAACGAAAAAGACGAACACGCTGCCGCTGCTTCCTATCATTGGGGATGCCATTATTGACTACTTAAAAAACGGCCGCTTAGACTCTGACTGTGACAATGTGTTTATCCGCCATATTCATCCTTACGGCGAATTTCAGTCCAGCACATCTCTTTCTGAAAATCTCAAGCGATATATGAAGTATGCCGGACTGACGGTGAAAAAGCGTAAAACGGCGCATTCCCTGCGCCATACGCTGGCAAGCACCCTCTTGTATGACGGGACACCCCTTATGACGATATCCAATATTCTTGGTCACAATTGTCCAAAGACGACATCTGTTTATACGAAAGTAGACCTTCCGGCTTTGCGTAAATGTGCATTGTCTTATGGTGAACGGAGGGAACTGAAATGACTTCCAAAATGTTGTTGGAGCAATATATGGCAGAGCGGCGTGCTCTTGGATTTAGTCTGAAAACTGACGAAGGGTGCATTCGGCGCTTTCTTCAAGACTTTGTCGATCCGGATGATGGGGATATTTCCTTTACGAAAGAATACGTCCTAAGTCATATTGGAAACCGACGGAATATGCAGACCAATACTATCTTGCGAGATGTCAGCGCAATCAATGGGTTTCTTGATTTTGTAGTTCGCAAAGGCTATACAGCATACAGAATTCCTCCGAAATCCCTCCCAAAAGAAAGCCGTAATTTCAAAGCCTATATATTTACAGATGAAGAAATTGAACAAATACTGATTGCAGCGGATCATACGGCATTTACAGAGCAGAATCCTGCTCGAACGTACCAACTTCCTGTTATGTTCCGAATCCTGTTTAACTGTGGCCTGCGCACCTCCGAATTGCTTAAACTACGTATGCGCGATGTAGACCTTGAAGAAAATGTATTTATCATCTTGGACACCAAATTCCACAAAAACCGTTTGGTGCCCTTTTCCACTACAGTTGCCGAGGCATTGAAGGAATACTTAGAAAAGATTCAGGAAAAGTCCGCAGACGCATTCATTTTTCCAAGCTCAAGTTCTCGCAGCAAAAGCGGAAGGTACGGGAATAGTTGGATTCATGCTCAATTTCGCCAGATTCTCAGAATAGCGAAAATTCCCTATAACGGTTCAGGAAACGGTCCGCGTCCACATGACATCCGGCACACCTTTGCTGTGCATTGCCTTAATAACTGGGTGCTTTCGGGTGAAGATATTACCGCTGCCTTACCTGTCCTTTCACGATATCTTGGGCATAATGGGTTATCCGGAACGCAAAAGTATCTGCAGCTAACTGCACAGATGTATCCAGATATTGTTACAAATCTGGAACTCCAATTTGGTGCCCTCATTCCGCAGATGGAGGTAGCAAATGAAAACATCTAACTTTTCCAGATATTTGACACAGTATCTTACACACTACTTGCCCGTCCAACGAAATCTAAGCAGCAATACGATTCGTTCTTACCGAGATACCTTCAAACTGCTCCTGATTTTTTGCAGAGACGAAAAGGGCTTAAATATTGCAAAGCTGACATTGTCCAAACTTGATAAAAAGTGCATTGAGGATTATCTCCTGTGGCTAACCGATGCCAGAGGATCGTCACCGTCTACATACAACCAACGACTCTGCGCGATCCACGCTTTTTTCGATTATGTTATGACGGAAGAACCCAGCTATATGGAACACTGCCTCCAGATCCTCAAAATTCCGAGTATGGTAGCTCCAACGCCGCAAGCTAAATATATGACACCGGAAAATTTAAAGCTTCTGTTGTCCATGCCTGATGTTTCCACAAAGAAAGGTCGGAGGCATCTTGTTCTGCTCACTGTCCTGTATGATACAGCAGCCCGTGTTAGTGAACTTGTAAATATTCGCCTGCGTGACATACGGTTAGACTTTCCGGCAGTTATTACATTGCACGGAAAGGGCGGAAAAGTCCGCACAGTGCCGCTGATGAAGCAAACTGCTGGATTGTTGCAGGGATATCTCCAAGAAAACCATATTGATCTACGCGCCACCCCGGAACTTCCGCTGTTTTGGAATGGGCGCAGGCACAAGTTGACCCGTTCCGGAGTAACATACATTGTCCAAAAGTATGCTGAAATGGCACAAGAGCTATCCACAGGAATGCCCACAAAAATTTCTCCGCATGTCTTCCGGCATACAAAGGCCATGCATTTGGTACAAGCAAATGTGAACCCGGTCTACATTAAAGACTATCTAGGGCACGCCGATATTTCTACTACAGAGGTTTACGCCAGAGCAGACAACGAAGCCAAGCGAGCTGTTTTGGAGAAAGCAACAGCTCATCTTGATCTCCCAAAGGCATCTCATTGGGAACAGGATACTGAGTTAATTGATTGGCTTTCCTCGCTTGGTTAAAATTCCAAATATTATGCGCAGCGAAACAGGGCAATTTGCTCTGTTTTACTGCTCTTTGGAGAAAGTACTTTGCATAATTGATTTCTGTTCATAACGTCGTTTATGTGCTTCAATACATAAGAAACGTTTTCAAGAAAAAGATACGCCGGTCGCTTTTCTTTAACCACTCTGGCCAGTTCAAAGAAGAGAGTGCCTCTTGCATCTTCAAATCCTTTTCTCCTGCCAGCTGTAGAAAACGCCTGGCAGGGGAAGCCTCCGCACAGGAGGTCAAAGTTGGGGAGTTCTTTGGGGTCAATGGTTCTTGCGTCGGGATAGTAGACTTCCTCCTTTCCGGGCGCGTGGATGGCGCGATAGCTGGCGTCTGCGTATTTGTCGATCTCGCAATGCCCAATACACTGAAATCCGCCTGCCAAGTCTAACCCTGCCCGGAAACCGCCGACGCCCGCGAACATATCAAAATATCGGATTATACGTTCAGCTTTCTTCACCTTCTTCCTGCAGCGCACGCAAAAAGCCGAGAACGTCATCGTCGACGCTCCCGGCTGGCTGCGGCCGCGAAATTGTTTGTGGATGGGAACTGCTTTGCAGCTCCGTTTGGAGAATTGCTTTTAAGTCCTTCAGAAATTGCTCCCGCTGTGCCTGCTGACACAGTGCCAGACAGAGCCAGTTTGTGCGCTGTCCGGCAGGGATGGCGGACAGAAGCTCCCACGCCTGCCGATGCAGCGGATTGTCCAAAAACAGCGTCGTACCAAAACGGGCCGTTTGCGGCTTATCCTGCATGGCCTGCCACCTGTCCAGCCAGCCGCTCGTATGCCTGTGCGTTTAATTTGTCATCGTCCAAAATGACAGGACGCAGAACGCTGCCCTGCGGCAGGTATCGTTTCATAAGCCCGGCCCCGCCGCCGAGAAATACAACCGGCATAGCGCGGCAGTCCAGACCTGCTTCGGCAATGGCAGAGAGAATGCGTCTGGCATAAAGCCCAGCTTCGCGCTGGATGATGGCTTTCACGCGGTCGTCCATACTGTCCGGGCTGCCGCGCAGGACATTTTCAATCTGCGCACCGGTAAGAGACAGATTCAGACTCCGGCGCACCTGCTCCGCGATCTCATCCAGACAGCGGATCATGCCCAGCTCCAAGCTGCGGCAAGAAGCTGCGTACGGGATGCGGTTGTCCAGCCGCATAATATCCACGGTCCACCCGCCAATGTCCGCAAGGATCACGGACGGTTCATTCAGCAGATCGCTGTGCTGGAGGATCGCCGCATAGCCCTGCGGGAACAGCTTCACATCCTGCACAGAAGTTTCATACGAAATCCCTTCATACGAAAAAGAGACCGGCTTGCCCTCGCGCAGCAGATACGCCCGAAACGCTTTCTTCTCCCGCCCGAAGCTCGTTAGCGGCAGGCCCGCCGCAAGGATCACCGACGTTGTGGTCGGCGCGTTCCGGTACGCGATCTCTTTGGCGATGGCCGCCAGTGTCAGCAGATAGTAATTCTCATCCACTGTCTTATCCTGCTGGAGCGGCTGCCGCCCGCTGCCGACAACGTAGTATTTTCCGTCATAGCAGAGGACGTTTTTCTGCGTGTACGGTTCATGCTCGTATTCTGCCAAGCCGGAAGGGAACGAGCAATGCGCGGTTTTCATGGCCGCGTAGCCATGATCCACGCCAATGGTAATGGGTTCTGTCATCGTTCTTCCACCTTTTCTTTCCGTTTGTCCATATCCTTCTGCGGTGCGCGTTCCTCTGGGAGCAGTTTCCCAAAGCCCAGCTTACGCAGCGTCTTTTCATACAGCTTTTTCTCAAACGCCAGATACTCTGGAGATGTGTAATCGGTATGAAGCGAAACAGCTTCTTCATAGCACGGCGCGACGATCTCATACTCCACAGAGCCGAAACGGTCCGCGATCAGGTATCGCAGCATCCCGTAACCGTCCATTTCCTCGAATTTCCCCAGGTTATCTTCCGTTGCAAACTCCGTGCTGATATGAAAGCGCGTCAACTCGGCAGCGCTCCTATAAAGCACAAATCCACCCGGATCAAGGTAGGGCGCAACCGTCTTATAGAACCGCCGGCTGTGTTCCCGGCTGTTCAGCCGCGGGACCAGCTTCACAAGGGCTGCTTCCAGCGCTTTGTTCTTTTGAGACAACTTCCTGTTACCGATTTGCAGATTGTTATACGCAATGGAGAGCTGAACCGCCGTGCGCTCTTGGGACGCTTGCTGCTCGCGCATGGCCTCATATTGGATCTTCAGCGCGGGGTATTCTCGGATCGCAGTCAGCATTTCAGATAATCTCATCTGCGCTTCCTCCGATACCGTGAAAACCGCTGCAGCACCTGCAAACGATTGTCAATCTTACATGACGCCTGATCAACCGCTTCCATGTCCTTATCCAGCTTCTTGTGGATGTGTTCCAGCGCGTCGCGGTCATTGCAGCAGTCCACCAGAACATAAGTGTTGCCGGTGGAGAACACCTCGCGCCTGCCATATGGATCGCGGAGACTGGCAATGAGACGCTGACCGACCTTTTTCCGGTACGCAATTTGCAATGCTTCCGGTTCTCCGCAGACACCGTACCGCTTTAAGATCTGCGCAACCTCGTCGGAGGAGATCTGCTGGTGTGTCATCAGCTTCTCCAGGATCTCTGCGGCGGCGTCCTCTGGAACGCCGGAATAGCCGGAATATCCATCTAAATATGCCGTCATGTTTGGAACTCCTTTCTGCGCGCAAACGGCCATCCCGTTGCGGGATGGCCGTTTCGTTTGTTACGCTGCCGCAGGAAGCTCCGCAGCATCGTCCAGTTCTTTCCGGGGCGAGAGAAACTCCACCTCGGTCGCTTTGAGCAGGAAGCCGGGCTGCCGCTCCGGTTCCTCGGCAAAGGTGATCGTTTCAAAATCACCGCTGGCCGCAATCTTGCAGCCCTTTCTGGCAAACTCCGCGCAGCGTTCTGCGAGCACGCCGCGCACCTTGATCGAGATGAAATCGGTCAGCTTTTCTCCATCCGGAGATTTGTAGCGGCGATCCGAAGCAATGCGCATGATGGCATAGGGCTTGCCGGTTTCTTCGTTGGTCTTGAGGACGGGATCTCCCGTCAGGTTGCCGATGGCAATCATTTTAAGCATGGTAAAGTCCTTCTTTCTTTTGAGTTACGCCCATTCGACGACGAACAGGACGGAGAGGATATTGGCGTTCGTGACCGGCTGAGACAGGGCGCTGACAACTGCGTCATAGGTGAGCGTCAGGCTATCTTCCTCGGCAATCTGCCACGGGGAAGTGAGTTCAAACTGCTCCGTGCTGCCGGTTTTACTAGTCTGTGCGCTGTTGATCTTGAAGCCAATCTGGTTGCTGTCCACCTTGGCGTGGGACATATCCGAAGCATACGGCACCAGTGTCCAGCCGTTTTCTGCCGTCAGGGTCACGGAGGACACCTGCACAGCCGCAGTGGAGTGGTTGACAATCTCCGCGTTTGAGACATAGACCTTTCCGTTCTGATCGACCGTCACCGGCAGCACAGCCGGAACAACGACGGAGAAAACCGTCGCTTCCTCCCAATGCGCATAGTAGGTGGTAGAAGCTGCCTCTTTGAATACGGTGTTGCCATCTACCTGCGTGCCGCCGGTTTCCTGTGTGAACCAGCCGAGGAACGCATAGCCCCTGCGGGTAGGCTCCGTGGGCAGATTCAGCTTTTCGCCATAGGTCTGGTTCGTGGTTTCTGTTTTGCCGGTACCGAGATCCCATGTGATCTTGTATTCTGCCGGGGCAAACTGCGCGTAGAATGTCCGCGCGGCCGTGATCGTGACCGTGCTGTATAACGTGCCGTTTGTCTTTTCGGTGTACCAGCCGGAGAACGTGTGACCCGCCTTGACCGGCGTATAGCCGGGGGCAACAGCAGTCTGGTTGGGCGCGACGGAGGTCGTCACGCTGTTCTTGCCGCCAACTGTGCCGCCGTTGGATGCGGCGTCCCACGTCACGATCAGCGCGACATTCGCGCCGCAATCATCGCAAACACCATCTGCGTTGGTATCCTTGTGATTGCCATACTCCGTCGAGCTATCGCCGCAAACGGCGCAGGTTTTGCTGCGCTTGTGCTGAACATCATCTGCCTTCGTCCATGAACCGTAGGAATAGCTGTGGTCGGCATAGTCATAAGTGGACGCGCCGCAGCCGGAGCAGGTTTTCGAGCGACGGTGCTGGGTATCAGAATACTTGCTCCATGAGCCTGTGGAATAGGAATGCGAACCGTAATCCGTAGTGCTATATCCGCAGGTGCGGCAGGACACCGTCCGGCTGTGCTGACTGGAGGAATCGTTGCTCCAGCTCCCGTAGCTCAGACTGTGCGAAGCATAGTCATAGCTGGATGCGCCGCAGTTCCGGCAATAGGCTTCGCGCCGGTGCTGACTGCTGGAATATTCCTCCCAAGAGCCGTAGCTATAACTATGGCCGCTCGCATAGATGGTTTCACTTTTGGTCTGACCGCAAGCACAGGAGTACGAACGGTAACCGTTGCTGGTGCAGGTTGCGTCGCTTTGGTAGTCCAGCACCCATGTATGGCTGCCGCAGGAAGGGCAGGTCCAGGACCCATAGCTGCCGTCGCCGTGCTCCTTGTAAACGTAAGTGCCAAGATTTTTTACATAATGGCACTTATAACACTCGTAGTACTCCTGATGACCTCTGGATGTATGCGTCTGCTCGACGTAGGTGCCTTGCAAAGAATACTGCTTACAGCTTGGGCAGGTGCCGACAATGCCGGTGGACGCACGGGTGGAAACTTGTGCAGGCGCTTTCTTGATGCTGCCTGCGGTGGCGGCATCTGCGTTCTGATACACACCGTAAAGATCGTGGAAATATCGGTTGCTTCGATTGGATGCTATCCAGTCATAATCGTGGAAAGGCACAGAAGAATCCGGGTATCCAATGATGTACGCAACATAGAGCGTATCGCCGTTGTCGGTTTCACGCCAGAATGCACCTTCTCCGATGCTGTCCAGCGTATGCTCTCCGTAATAAATGGACAGCTTCGTCAGCAGTGGGCAGTTATAAAAGGCGTGCCTGCCGATGACCGGCGTGGTGCTGGGGATCTCGGCAGTCGTGAGATTGGTACAGTCCTCGAACCAGTAAGCGAGATCGGGGATCGCCAGACTCTCCATGCCGTCAAACCAAACCTGTGTGATCTGGCTGCGGTATTCTGCCCACGGTTGATCGTCTTTGCTTGCAAAGGCGCTGCAGTCCCCGCTGCCGGAGATCGTCAGCCAGCCCTTACCGTCCAATTCCCATGTGATCTTGCTGTCGGGGATCGTGCCGCTGGCAATGGCATCATCTGCCGCAAATGCCGAGATACTGAGCGAAAGGAGCATGCAGAGGGCAAGCAGGATTGCTGTGAGTTTTCTTGTTTTCATAGCGGTTCCTCCCTCCTTTACGAATTGCCGGTTGCAGGCGCGATGGTGAAGATCAGCGTCGCGGCGTTCACTTTCTCCACCTTTTCAGCTGCCGCGACCTTCGCCGTGTATGCGATCCGCAGGTTTTTCCCTGCGTCAATGACCGGGAACGCGCCGTCAGCCAGCGTCAGTTTGCCTTCCTTGACCGTCTTGCAGCCGTTGATGCTGAACGCGATCTTTCCGGCTTCGCTGCCGAAGTTCTCAAAATCGCCAATGGCAAACGCGCCGGGCTGCACATCGACGGCAACAACCTGCACCGCACCGCTCTGTGCGCGGTTTTCAATGACGGCGTTGGATGCCGTTACAACATAGCCGTCCAAAACCGTGACCGGCAGGCAGGCGGGGACGCTGACAGAGATAGGCGAAACAGAATTCACAACCGTCAGCACCACCGGGACGCTGGCCTGCGTAGTTTCCGCTGCAAAGGCAGAAACCGACAGCGAGCAGAGCATCAGAACAGCCAACAGGAGAGAAAACAGTTTCTTTGTTCTCATTTTGACAGTACCTCCTTCGGCCACAGGTACGCAGCATGCAGGGCAGTCTTGACCTCCAGTGTGCCGACCGTTTTGCCGTCACGGGTGGCCGTGACCGTCGCGGTGCAGGCGGCGTTGCCGTATTCCGGCGCTTCTTTCAGCGTGATGGAGCTGACCGACGCACCGGCTGCGAGGGTGATGGGATCTGCAATGAGGCTGCCGTCGGAATCTCTGCGGATCTCGATGGTATAGGTGTCCGTCTTGCTGTTGTTCTTCAATACGGCAGATACCGTCTGCTCTCCGACGAGGGCGTACAGATGCGCGGGGATCTCTGCCTGAATGAGATTCTCGTCTACCATCTTATTGAGATCGCGCTGCGCGTTCAGGAGGTCATCCATTGCGTAAAACACGATCTCCGTTTCCGGGAATTTGCCTGCGCGCTCTGTAATGCGGGTTTTGATTTTGTCGTAGACCAGCAGCGTCGATTCGCGGTCAAAGATGATCTTGACCGGACCGTCCACACGGCAGGCAATGACTTCGGCTGCCATTGTGCCGTCGTTACAATAAACCGCCGCTGTGCCGCCACCCCACACGACAAGGCGTCCGGAGATTTTTACGTTGGACAGCGTAATTTTTCCGTCTGCAACGCCGTTGCCGATGATGAGATCGCCGTCAATGGTCATGTCCTTCAATTCAACGTCCTTGGTGCGGACAAGCAGATTGCCCTTGTAGTCCTTCGTATAGCTGCCGCTCTTGGCGATATAGGACTGGATGATGTTGAAATAGAGCTGCGCAAATTCTGCTCTTGTGATGTTGGCCTGCGGGACAAGCCCCTGCGTGCGGCCATGCACATAACCGGCTGCGACCATTGCTTTCATGTACGGCAGCGCCCATTTGGACACTTCCTTGGCATCCGCAAACTTGGACAGATCCGTCTTGGCGTAATCGTCAAGATCAAGCTGCAAAGCTCGTGCGACGACCGCAATGGCTTCCTGACGGGTGATTGCCCGATCAGGCTGCATGCTGCTGGCGGAAACGCCGTTATACGTTCCCATCTGGACGGCGAGTGCGACATCTTTGTAGTACCACTTGGATTTTGCAACGTCCTTGTACGCAGAAATGTCCGCAGCTTTATAACAGCCAAAAGACCGATTTGTAATGGCAGCCATTTCCGCACGGGTCAGCAGCCCGTTGGGGTCAAGCTGCGTCTTGGATTTGCCGTAAAGCAGGCCATTATCCACAGCGGCGGTTACCGCCTCCGCGTACCATGCTTTTGTGTCCACATCCTTAAAATCTGAAATGCTCGCCGCGGATGCGGAAGCGGCAAGAGACAGGCAGGTCACGACAGCCAGAAACAGCGCAAGAATTCGTTTTGTTTTCAAAGTGAATCCCTCCCTACAAGATAAAAGCTGCCGGGGGAAGCAGGTTCCCCCGGCGATGGATGGGTGCGGCTTAGACCGCATCCCAGCAGATCACGAACAGGACGGACGCGACGGAAGCGTTGACGACAGCTTCGGAGACCGGGCTGACGATGGCGTCATAGCTGATCGCGATGGAGTTTGCGCTCTGGTCGCCGTTGCCGGACATATAGCAGCCTTCGATGGCACCGTCGATGAGGGTCTGGGAAGCCGCATTCTCCGCATTGGTGAGCTGCTCCGCGCCGCCGCCAAGCGCAAGTTTGAAGCCGATCATGTTGCTGTCCACCTTGACCTTGGCAAGGCTGTCCTTGCTGCCGAACGCGGTCAGCTTCCAGCCGGTGCCAGCTTCGACCTTGACGTTGTCAACCTTGACCGCGCCAAAGGAATTGTTGGTGATGCGGATGTCGGTGGCCGTCGTGACCGTGCCGTCCGTGCCGACTGCAAGGGGGAGGATGGTTGGGATGGTGACGTTCATCTTGGTCGCAGCAGGATCACCGTCAAGGGTTCCGTCCGAGGTGGAAGACAGGCTGACGCTGGAGGTACCGGTGCCGCCGGAGACATCCACGGTAGTGGGTTCGGCAGCGGATGCGCCAATGGCGAGACTTGCCATGAGGCAGACAGCGAGGAGCAGGGATACGAGTTTCTTCATGTTCTTCATAGTGAGTTCTCCTTTTTCGTTTTGTTAGTTTTGGATGGTAATATGGATGATGGCCCCAGCAACACCCAAGATTGCGCCGGTGTCAGGATCTAAGTTGGAAAAGTAGGCGGTACATTCGTACTCGCCCGCAGGCAGTTCGACGTCGAGCGCTGCATGCTCGATCTTGCTGCCGACCGCAATGGCTTTGGACTCGTAGATCTTTTCGCCCGTGTCATTGCGATAGAACTCCACCTTCTGTGGATAGAGATTGTTCAGCTCATTGACCAGCATGACGTTGCCTTCACTCTTGCCGTCCTTGAAATACGGCGCGGTGTTGCAGCTGATGTTGATCATGCCAGCCTGCACTTTGTCGTTGAGACGCTGCTCGATTTCCTCCTGCGAGAGTGTCTCCCAGCCGCCTTCGACGGCAGAGTCGTCGTAGACAATGCCGCTCTGCGTAGTAGGCTCCTTCGGCTCGTCCTTTTTGACAGCGAACGTGACAATTACGGCAATGACCACCAGGATGGCCAGCGCAATGAGGCTGATGTGAATGGGACTGGGCTTTGTTTTCCGTTTATACATGATGCTTCTCCTTTTTGTTTTTACATGATACTTTTAGGCTGCGGCTTCAAAATAGCTCTGCGGCTTGACCGCGCAGAGAAATTGTCGGATATCGGATACCTCTGTCAAGATCGGCATTTCCGGCAGCGCATTCAGAACATCCTGCCGGTAGCGGCCTCTGGCGCTGCAACGCTCATCTAAGATGGCAACCACGCAGGTGTCCGTTTCCGTGCGAATGGCGCGCCCAAAGCCCTGCTTGAGCTTGATCTGCATTTCCGGCACGATGACGCTCCGAATGAAATCATGCAGAGCAGGATAGTTTCTCTTTTCATGCTCGTGGATGGCGTCCGGGAATGCAAACGGCAGCCGGGGAATGATAAGCAGTGACACGCAGTCGCCGGGGAAGTCCATGCCTTCCCACGCAGCGCCGGTTGCCAAGAGGACGGCTCCGGGGGTGCTCTTGAATTGCCGCAGGATCTGCGGGTGGTTCCTGCGCAGTGAGAAAATGGGGACTCTTGCTGTAGCCAGCCGCTCGTTGACAGCGGATAAATCTGCGTATGAGGTAAAGAGCACAAGCGCATGACCATTTGCTGTATATAGAAGCCGCAAAATTTCTGCTGCGATCTCATCGTAATACCGCTCGGAGCTGAGACGCACGGAATATCGGGGAAAGAACAACCGGCAGTTGTCTGCATAATTGAACGGCGAGACAGCAACGGATTCCATAACTCGCGGATTGCAGCATAGCCCGCATTCAACCTGAAACCGGCGAAAGCTGCTGCCAATGGCAAGCGTTCCGGAGGTGAGCAAGAGCGGGATCTGCTTGCTCCAGACGGTATTCTGCATTCTGGCTGTGATGTCTGCCGGGACACTGCACAGCATGAGCTTGCCGTCGTCATCCTCCGCAGTGTAGCGGATGGCATCTGCCTTGGGCCGAAGAAACAGAACGACCTTGTCGGTGAGCTGCTCCAGCGCCCGTTTTGTGGCAGGTTCCAGAAAGGCAGATAGCTTTCTGCCGATCAAAAACAGCGTAGAAAGGACTCTGCTGAGATCATCATGGAGCAGCTCAACAGGATACTCCGGCGACAGCTCTGCCATCTTTTGCAGGAGTGTGGACGATGCGGAAAATAGCCGATCTGCTGCCAGCGCGTATCCGTCCTGCTTCAGCCGAACAACTGCGCCGCGGATCTCTCCGGCTGTCAAGGTTGTGCCGAACATTTCCCGCGCTGTTTCCGGCAGCTTATGCGCTTCATCCACAATGACCGTGCAGGCGTCTGGGAGGATGGGCTTCAAGCCGCTTTCCCGGTGCATACAGTCTGCCAGCCAGAGGTTCTGGTTGCAGATCTGAAACAGGTAACGTTTCTGCCCGCATTCGGTCAGGTGCCGCCGATAGCGGCAGTCCGGGTGTTTGCAGTCACAAAACGGCGGGACGCAGACACGCTCGCGGTCAAAGCTGCTGAGTTTCTGTGTTTCATCCAGATCCAGAACATCCCGCAGGGAATAAAGTTCTTTCTTCTGCATGACGTTTTTCCCGTTCGGGCGCTGCTGCAGGTGCTGGCGCAGCCGCTCGTCACAGACATAGTGACTCTTGCCCTTGCGCAAGGCGGCAAGAATGGGTGTTGTGATATGCGGATCGTCCGACAGCGCATCCGACAGGAACGGCAGATACTCTCGCACAATGGCGTTCTGGAGCGCGATGCTGGAAGTTGCGATGATCACCGGCTGAAACGGAAGCCCGTCTACCAGCCTGCTGTGGCTGTACACAATGGCAGCGGTCAGGTAGGCATACGTCTTGCCAATGCCGGTCCCGGCGTCGCTCAGTGCGATGCGGTTTTCAAACATGGCGTCCAGCATGGTGTGGCTGAGACGGATCTGCTCCGGCCGCTCTGTCATGCCGTGCGCAGGGAGAATGGTCTTAAAGATGTGGTCGAGTTCGGTATGTGCGTTTTTTCTGGTAAGTTCGTTGATCATGATTTTTCATCCTATCTTGAAAAGTTTGTTCCGCCGTATTTGCAGCTCGCGCCCCGGCGATGGGGAACAGCGCAGACAGAGCTTGGCAGCTCTCACAGCCTGTGACTGGGGTCTCGACTGCTTTCAACCCCAGCGCATGGCAGCCTGTCTTACGTGCAGGCTAGACGTTGTGTGTCCAAACAGGTTGGGCGGCATGATGCAGCCTGCCAAGGCTGCCCACGGCGCGTTTCTCGCTCGCCGGAAGCTCGCTTCCGGGTCCTCGCGCGCGCCGTGCGCGTTTCCCAACCTGCGGTGTGATCCGCGTTGCTGGTATTTACTTTTCAAGGTTCAGTGAGGGGCGTTTCGAATCCCCTCACTATCCCTCCCGAAAAAACGGCCCCTTGATAACCACGAAATCAGAAATTTTCAAAATATTTTTTCAAAGTCGATAGCACACGCTGCTTGCGCTTGACAATGGCTGGCTGTGAAACACCATATTTCTGCGCAAGTTCTCGTGTTGTACGATGCAGGAAGAACAGTTCACGGATGAATTCCTGTTCCTCTGCGGGAATCGATTGAAGCGCTTTGTGAAGAATACAAAGCATTTCTTTCCTCTCCAGATCTTCTTCCAAACTGCCGCAGCCGTTTTCATACAACAGTTCAAAAGGAACACAATCTTCCACACATCGTTCAAATGAGAGATTCTGCGGGGTATCTGATTCATCCGTTAGATACCGCTCCCGGCGATCCATGCTTGCGTAGGCTTCATACAATTCATCTGAAACGGCGACTTCCTTGCCATCAACGTAAATGATATTGGCAATAACATTGCCGTTTTCGTCGCGGAAGCGTCTGTAGTTCCGCGCATCTTTCCAGTTGTACATTCGTAAGCTCCAATCTCAAAATTTTGTAAAATTTCAAGATGGAGTTACGGATATTTCGCTGTGCTCTCAGACCATCTGCGCATGTATGCCCTTTCCGCTATTCAGCGAAAAGGGCATAAACGCAAAAAAAGAAGCCCTACGGAAAGCTGAACAGCTTACCGTAAGGCTCCGAACGCGGCGTTCCCACATTCTAAGGTGGGCGGTTGGTGCGCTTGACTGGTATCATAGTATTTGGTTTTTGAATCGCAGTTTAGATGATTACTTCAACCGGGCAGATTGCGATCCCGATTTGCTGCCCGCACTTCGGGCATTTGGAAAACCATTGCGCGCGGTCTGCCTGCTCCGGACGGAACAGCTGCAGACTACGCAGGTCTGTATGTTCGGCGGCGTTGAGAAGCCGTCCTCTTTGGCAGATTGGGCATCTGATCGCCCGATCTGCCTTCACTGCACAATTTACTGCTTGTTTCATGCGTACCTCTCTTTCCTGATTCCATGTTTGACTTCGATTCTGTATGCTGACAATCCTTTATTGGAACAGATCTGTCTGGAGAGGCTTCGACAGACACGCCCAAGGAGTGGAGGCGCGTGTTCCAGAGATTATGGGATTGACGATGGTTTTATTATATAGACGCTATAAAGAACCGTCAATGACGCATTTGTAAACACACGAGAACATTTCATTGACAAGCATACCTGCGACAGCTATAATGAGAACATCCCAAATTGGAGGAATACATCATGACAACAGGAATGAAACACTTGGCTGCGTATCAGGCAAATCTGCTGGACTACAATGCGGCAAAAGACCGTGAGTGCAATTATATTGGCAACCAGATTCGTGCTGCGCGAAAAAGCATGAAATTGAGCTTGGAGCAGCTCAGTCAGATCTTAATGGGATATGGCGTGGACATTGGGCGCGTTGCGGTGAACAAGTGGGAAAAGGGTATATCGATTCCAAGTGCGTATCAGCTTTTGGCCGTCTGTGCTGCGCTGCATCTGGAGGATGGCTTTGATTATTTTGTGAGCAATACAAAACGCCCCCTGCTGAACGCAGAGGGGCGTCGAAAAGTGAAAGAGTATCGGGAGGATCTGATTGCATCCGGGAAGTATCGGGAGGTACCGCCAGTGCTGGAGATCCGCTATCTGGACATGCCGGTCAGCGACCTGCCGGTATCCGCTGGTACAGGCGCGTTTCTGGACGAGGGAAACTTCGAAATGGTCAGCTTTCCGGAGAGCAGCATCCCAGATGGTGCAGAGTTCGGGGTTCGCGTATCCGGCGACAGCATGGAGCCTGTCTATCATGACGGTCAGATTGTGTGGGTGCAGCAATGTGAGACACTCCGAACCGGCGAAGTTGGCGTCATGATCTACGATGGACAAGGCTATATCAAGGCGTATGCCGAACAGGAACCGGACGATCCAGAAGCCTACCTTGGCAGTGACGGCGTGCGGCGGATGCAGCCGGTTATGGTGTCTTATAACAAGGCATATGCACCGAAGCCAGCTTCACCGGAACTGGAGTTCCGAATCGTAGGCCGAGTTCTATAAGTCCTGTTTATTGGACAGTATTTGTGATATGATACTATCATCAAAAGTTTATCCTGCTTTTTTTGATAGGAGTGAAAGGACATTGAATACGCACGCACGATTGGATGAATTACTGCATGAGAGAAACATGACATTATACCAGCTATGCCAAAGCGGAAACATTCCCTATACGACGCTTCGCGTCTCTCGCTGCAGAGGCAGCCAGCTTTCTGTAGATACCATTGAGCAAATTTGCAGGGTGCTTGGAATCTCAATGGCGGAGTTTTTTACTCCAAGCAACCAAGTCCGTACACATTGATAGCTATCGTGTATCTCTGTAGTCCAAATGGCCTTTCCACAAAACTGCTTACTCTGCCAAGCCGTATTTGGTCTTGATCCGGTCGAGCTTTTCGAGCATGGGTTCGGCAATC
>PPYE01584674.1_pt1 | contig 138196 bp, 151 predicted proteins | sample 1559881 | NCBI WGS metagenome assembly PPYE01 (sample SAMN08240022, study PRJNA423297) | Human gut metagenome, whole genome shotgun sequencing project.
TAGAATGATATTGGCATAATTATATGCTTCTGCCTAGGTATCTTTATGCTATCCATCTAAAAAGATGGGGAACCGGTTCTATACCGGTTTTTTTGTAAAGTTTTATAACATTTAATAAAATAGTATCAATGTATTTACAAATAGTTGATTGAGGTATATAATGATTACGTTGCCGCCCATTAAAAAGAAAGGGATACCTAGGCAGTATTTTGCGGCACTTGACCACCTTAATGGTGGTTTTTCATTTATTTTATAAAAAATCCCGTATTTGATGATTTATTTCCTTTTTTAAATTTTTATGTGAGATAATGTGCACGGCAGCATAGATATCTTACTCTCCCCCAAGTCCGTATCATATCTTCCGAGCGCTGCCAGCTCCTGTCTATGCGCAGGAGTTTTTATGGTCTTAAGCTCTCAATAAACCACCTGAATTTTCCGGGACCCATATACTCGTAGTATATAGTTCTGGTCGCTGCTCCAACCTGCACAACAAACATTTCACCACCACCACCGCAGTTTTTGCTATGGCATTGTGGTTTATGGCGTATGATCTTGTCCACCTCATAGCGCTCCCCATCCCATATTAACGCCAGGGGAGTGATATCGCCCATTTTATCGACGAGCATTTCTACTTCTATATATTTTTTGTACATTCTTTGCATACAGGAAGAGTAAGTATGAATATACGCAAATGAATATAAAAAAACTTGAAAAAACACAAAATATAAAATCTCCTCACCTCCACCAAATAAAAGTGCCAAGTTGGATGTCATCGAAAAAAGCCGATAAATAAAGGCTTATTTGATGATTTGTCCAACTTTTTTGATTGGAATCCGCATTTTATACTTCTCTTCCCCGATAGAAAACGAAGCAGGATTTGATACATCCATCTTTCATTGTAGATAAGCGCAGAGTATGCTATGATATTTTTATCAGGATGATAAGAGAAAAGGACGGGATATTTCTGTGCCTTCCTTATCAAAAGGCTAAAAACAGCATGCATTTCACAAGAGATCATGGGGTTATTATCTATTACATATATATAGATAGCAGAAAAAAGGAGGAAAACCATGTTGCAATTACGAGAATTCACAGAAAGTGACCTTGCACTGGCCGAGGCTTGGCTGCATAAGGCTCATGTAAGAAAATGGTATGAAATTCCACAGCTTGGTGTTACGCTCGAAGACTGGATGATGGAATATAAAGAGCGAAACGGAAAATATCAATGGATCACACATCTCATTGTTATGTGGCAAGAAAAACCGATTGGTCTATGTCAGTATTACAAGGCTACAGATAGTGAAGAAGATTTTGGTACACTACCACGCATTGGAACATATGGCATTGATTATCTTATCGGTGAAGAAGACTGTATTGGTAAAGGCCTTGGAAAAGATATGCTGAAATTGCTGGTAAACAGGATATTTTCTTTTCCAGACGCCTACAGAATTACTGCTGACATCGATAGGGAGAATCATGCTTCAGAAAAAACATTGCTATCCTGCGGCTTTACCTTACAGAATCCGGTCAAGAGCCGGTACATATTGTTGAAATCGGAGTTTATTAAGACTAGTTAGCATACCGGCTACCGAAATGGTTTCTTCTCAGACTGTGATATAGCTGCTGCAGCGGTTGTCGAAATACCATGCGATAAGGAGGATGCTTATGAAGCTCACAGATTTTTCTGATACATTTCACGTCCGCAGACTCTGTCCAGAGGATGTGGAAAACATATATGCGCTATGCAAGGCAAATAAAACCTAATACAAATACTTCAAAACAGCGCCAACACATGAAAATATCATGGAGGACTTATCCCGCACTCCACCGGGAAAGACTGCAGACGATAAATACTTCCTCGGCTTTTTTCAAAAGGATCAGACACTAATTGCGATTCTGGATCTGATCTTCGATTATCCGAAACCACAAGTTGCATATATCGGTCTGTTTATGTTGGATGTTTCAGAGCAGGGAAAAGGTACAGGCTCCAATATCATGAAGGGTGTTTTTAAACAGCTTACAAATCAGGGAATCACCAGTGTGCGTCTTGGCTGTATACACGGTAATGCGGAAGCTGCTTCCTTTTGGAAACACAATGGATTTTATACACTTAAAGAACAATTACAGGCTGTTGATGATCAGGTTGATTTAATGGAAAAGGCGCTGTAAAAACAAAATATAAACCCGATAAAATCAATTCTCTAAACATCGGGTTTTCTAATGCGATTCCGGTTATACTTTGAATGAAAGGAGGATGGTGATGGAGCTGATTACAGGAATCAACAGGGTCATGGCTTATACGGAGCAACATTTGAGGGAGGATTTGGATTGCGCTAAGCTTGCCCAGCTTAGCGGGTGCTCCTATGCGGATTTTCAAAGAGTATTCTCATTACTGAATCATATGAGTTATCTGGAATATGTCAAAGCGAGAAGGCTATCGCAGGCTGCTGTGGAAATTATTCATAGCAGGAAACGCATACTGGATATTGCATTGGAATACGGCTATGAAAGCGCAGATGTATTTGCGGCAGCTTTTCGCAGAGCCTTCGGCTGTTCACCGAGCCAGGCCAGAAAACAGAATCTGCAGCTTCCGCTGTTTCTGCCGAGATCCTTTGCTATCACTGTGCACGGAAATACAGAAATGAAATATGAAATAAAAAGGAAAGCCGGTATGCATCTGTCCGGTCATTCCGTGATTTCTACACAAAATGAAAATCGTTCAATAAAATTTTGGTCGGATGTAAAGGCAGATGGCACATTGCAGCGTATGATGCAGGAAGCAGCTACGGCAGTTTCCTACGGCCTGTGCTTCGGATATGATAAGTACGGCAATAACCGCTATATGATTGCGGTGGAAGGTATGCTGTCAGAAGAGTATGAGGCCTTTGCGCTTCCCGCGGCAGATTGGATGATATTTCAGAACACCGGACCAGTAGCTGAGGGCTTGCCTGCATTGTGGAAAACTATTTATGCAGAAGTGCTGCCAGCGAGTGGCTATGACCGAAATGAAAGCATGCCGACCGTGGAGCTGTATGGAGAAGGATCATGTGAGGCAAAGGATTATCACATGGAAATATGGATTCCGATTATTCGGCGGTGATGCTGTACAGGCATACTTATAAATTCATGAACCTGTTATACTTTCATGTTAGTAAAGGATTCACCAAGCTGTAAAAGAAACGCAGCCGGTGGATGTAAAAACATAAGCATACAAAAGGAGTGCTAATGATCGTTGCCGTGCAATGGTTGTGAATACCCCTTTTTTGTGTGTACAGGATAATGCGATGTGCTGGTGCGTTAAGGTAAAAAAAGAAGATTTCACCTTGTCGTTAAACACGAAAGGGATTGATCTTCTAATCTCAATGGATATTTTCCGGCTTACCTTATGCGTCCTTCAACGTATTGAAGGAAGGCAGAACATGGGCTCTTTGTTTTGCCAATACTAAAATGATTGTGGAATTCGCTGAAACACCATTATATGCTGCTGAATTTATAGGCTGTCAGCTTTCACTCAGAGCATTGATATATTTCTGGAATGCTGTCTGATACTGGCTCAGCTTGTCTGTTTTTAAATCCAGATCGGATTTCGCCTTAATTTCATTGCTTTGAACGATTTTATCGGATTCCTTGATGCCCTTATACAGCTTTTCCCATGCAAATTTCACATCATCGTACTTCTTATCCTTTAATCCGTTCACAAAGGTGTTGTATTCCTCAAGCTTTGCAACAGCTTCGTTATACTGCTTTAATGTCAGTTCGATGTCCAGCTCCTCTCCTGTCGCAGAAGTACCGCTGGAAGTGTAATACCCGATATCACATAAACCGACATTCCAGATATTTGTAACATACCAGTCATTGATTTCACGCAGCTTGGCACTCACTTCCTTTGTAGATAATTCTGTTGAGCTTTCATCATTGCTTTTTGGTGCTTCCCCGCTCTTATCATCATTTCCTCCACCGCATCCGGTAAGCATAAGCATTCCTGCAAGTAAGACAAATAACAGCTTTTTCATAGAAAACGCCTCCTTTTGTTTATCATATCATGTTTTATCCGGTTTGGTGCAGGAAATCGTATGGTTTTGTATGTAAATATTACCAGTGAAATAAAAAAATCCGACAGCTTTTTACTGTCAGATACCTAGGCAGGCCGTCATCAGATACTGATTTGTGAGAATGAAGTTAAAAGTCAGGTATTCTGATGACGGTATCGTTATTATAAACGAATTTTGCATAAAATGCAATCATTTATTTATAATGTAGTAACTAAAAAGATTCTAAAATACTGTGTAAATATTACATATGGCATAATATAAGTTTAAATTTAGATGTTATGGTAACACTTATACTATAATGAACATATAAGTGGTGATAGTATGCAAAATGACGTGATGACTGATAAATTTATAGATTATGTGAATGACAGAATTGAGGATCTGGATATGACGAAGTCTTCTCTCGCAAGAAGTGTCGGGCTGGATAAAAACTCTGTAACAAAATATCTGAAAAAGGAACGGACGATGCCTCTGCATGTCGCTTTGAAAATAGCGAATTATCTGAATATGGATATCAGCAGAATCTGCGGTATTCAGACTGAGCAGGTGCTGATGCCGATAGAGCTGAATCTGATGCGGGAGCTGCGCAGTATCCGGGATGAAACATCACAGGTGCGTCTGACGCTTGATTTCATAAGTATTACCAAATCCTTCAACTCCTCTCATCGTTAGCACCGAAAGAACAAGACACCGGTTTGATGGTGTCTTTTCTGCTGTCTTGGCTTTTTTGAAGCAATCAGCTATAATGTTCATAATCAGGAGGTAGCCTATGAGAATCAATGAGAAGCGTTTATGGAATCATATACAGACACTGGGGCAGATTGGAAAAGCAGAAGATGGAAGTGTAACACGGCTTTCGTTCACAAAAGAGGATGAGGCGGCAGCTTTTCAGCTGACGGAATGGATGCGGGAAGCCGGTCTTCACGTAACGATTGATGCCTGTGGTAATATCATAGGTACGCTGAAGGGAGCTGAACCAAACCTGCCTCCTGTTGTTTGCGGCTCCCATTTCGATACGGTAAAGGAAGGCGGAATATTCGATGGCTGTCTGGGAGTGCTGACAGGTATTGAAGTATTGCAGACCATACGGGAAGCAGGAATACAGCCGCAGCGTTCCATCATGGTCATTGGCTTTCGGGATGAAGAAGGAAACCGTTTCGGATATGGCATGATTGGCAGCCGCTCGATTTGCGGGAAAGTGGAAAAAGACGGACTGCTGTCTGTGGATCATAAGGGAATTACACTTGCACAGGCAATGACACAGGCAGGCTATCATCCTGCGTGTTATGCGACCTGCCAGCTGTCATCGCTGGAAGCATTTTATGAGGTACATATTGAGCAGGCTGATGTTCTGGCAGCACAGAATCTCTCCGTGGGAATTGTTGAGGGGATTGCCGGGCTGGTGAGATATACGGTCACAATATATGGCAGAAGTGCACATGCGGGGGCAACACCGATGCATCGTCGTCATGATCCGGTAACCGCCATGTCCCGCTGGATTCTGCACATGACGAAGCTTGCGCAGCAGCAGCCGCATACGGTGGCTACAATCGGGGAAATTCATACCTACCCCGGCGCCTGCAATATCATTTGTGATCGTGTAAGCTTTTCTCTGGATCTGCGCTCTCTGGATGATGCTGTCATACAGCAAATACTGGATGTAATGCAGGAGTTTGAAGAAATGCTCGAACAGGAACAGGGAGTACGGATTGAACGCCGCCTGGAACAGCAGCTGCCGGCGGCGATATGTGATGAAGGCCTGAAGCAGGAGCTGGAGGTCTGCTGTAAAACACTGCAGCTGCCGATTCTGCGACTTGCCAGCGGCGCCGGTCATGACTGTATGAACTTTCAGGGCATTTGTCCCACAGCGATGATCTTTGTACGCTCTCAGCATGAAGGAGCCTCCCACTGTAAAGAGGAATACAGTACACAAAAGGACTGTGCAGACGGGTGTCAGCTTTTGCTGGAGGCATTCCGGAAGTATTTGTAAGCATTCAGGAAACAATTACCTATGCATAGACGTTTACAGTTTTGCTTCCTCTTTGGTATAATGAACACTGTTGTGCTCACCATATAATGTCGGGATATGGCCGACAGTCTCTACATCTCACCGTAAATGAGATACTATGGTGCTTCTTCTTTCATGGATATCATGGAATATGGTGAGGACATGGTTAAGGAGGAAAATATGAGCAAAATCGCAGATTTTTTCAAATTTAGGGAACGCAATACCAGCTATAAAAAAGAGCTTATCGCCGGTATCACCACGTTTATGACAATGGCATATGTTCTGGTTGTACAGCCCGGGGCAATCGTCGGCTATGGGGATGCCGCATTTATCATCGATGCCAACGGCGTCATGATTACGAAGGAGGCGATTGTTGTCACCTGTGCCATTATCAGTGGGCTGATTACGCTGCTGATGGCATTGTATGCAAACCTCCCGTTTGCACTGGCAACCGGTATGGGAAGCAACTTCATGTTCGGGGCACTGATTCAGAGCCAGCAGTTGTCCTTTGGCGGTGCTATGGCAATGACTCTGATTTCAGGTGTTATTTTTCTGTTGCTGACAATCTTCGGTATCCGTGATTTGATTGTTAAGGCGATACCAAAAAACATTAAAATATCGATTGGTACCGCAATCGGCTTCTTTATCGCCTATCTGGGATTCAAAAATACAGGGATTGCAGCCTTTACGGAAAGCGGAATGGGCATGGGGAATTTCACTGATCCTGCTGTTATGCTGGCCGTTCTGGGACTTGTTATCATCGCTATTCTGACAGCGTATAAGGTGAACGGTGCTATTCTGATCGGTATCGTTATCGTTACGCTTCTGGGAATACCGGCAGGGGTTACCACAGTGCCGTCTACCTTTGCCAAGGTTCCTGATTTCACAGGGCTGGGCAATGTCATGTTTAATCTGGATTTTAAATCCGTATTCAGTTTCTCATCCGTCATTCTGATCTTTACGGCGTTCTGCGGAGATTTCTTTTCTACGCTGGGGACAATTCTCGGTGTCAGTGCAAAAGCCGGCATGCTGGATGAAAACGGGGATTTACCGAATATCCAGCAGCCGTTTCTGGTAGATGCCATCGGTACCTGTGTCGGTGCGCTTACCGGTAATACGGTCATCACCACCTTTGTGGAATCCAGTGCTGGTGTGGAAGCAGGCGGACGTACGGGATTTACAAGTGTTGTGGTATCCGTTATCTTTATGATTATGGTATTTCTCTCCCCGCTGGTGCTGATGATTCCCAATGCGGCAACCGGACCGGCTCTGATTTTCGTTGGCTTTTTGATGATCAGCGGCTTTAAGGATATTGATTTCGCAGATTTCACAGAATCCTTCGGGCCGTTTGTCATGATTATGTTCACTGTGTTTACAGGCTCTATCGCCAGCGGTATCTCTGCCGGTATTCTGGCATTCGTACTCATCAAAACAGCAACCGGTAAATTCAGAGAAGTACATCCGATCATGTATGTTATGGCGATACCACTGATTTGTTATTTTATATACGGGTAAAGCAAAAGATGCATGAGAGTGCATCTTTTTGAGAAAGGAAGTGTTGTATATGAAGCTGCAGCCAAAGGATAAAAAACAGCTGCTCAAGGCGGCTCTTGGTGAAATTCCAAGCGATTTGCTGATCAAACATGTTCAGCTGGTCAACGTGATTACCGGAGAAATCTATCCGGCCAATGTATTTGTTTATGATGGTATGATTGCACATGTGGAATATAAGAATCTGGATGCGGATCTGGACAAGGCAGCGACCGTTGTGGATGGACAGGGACACTATCTGATTCCCGGCTTTCTGGATGCGCATGAGCATATCGAAAGCTCCATGATGACGCCGCGTAATTTCGCAAAGGCAGTTCTTCCTCACGGGACAACGACCGTGATTACCGACCCGCATGAAATTGCCAATGTATGGGGCATGGAGGGCGTGCGTTATATGCATGACAGCGGAGAAGATCTCCCCATGCGTCAGCTGATCGATATTCCAAGCTGTGTGCCTGCCGTACCCGGTCTGGAGAATGCGGGAGCGGATTTTCTGGCAGAACAGATTGAAGAGCTTTGCGGCTTAAAGCGTGTCATCGGACTTGCGGAGGTTATGGATTTCCTTGCCGTTATCCATGGTGAGGACCGTATGATGGATATTCTGAAGGTTGCGGAGGATCGCGGACTGTATATGCAGGGACATGCACCGTATGTCAGCGGGCGGATGCTGTCTGCCTATCTGTGCGGTGGTCCGAATACCTGTCATGAAACACGGGCATCGGATGAGGGCTTGGAAAAGCTGCGCAGTGCAATGTATGTGGATGCCAGAGACAGCTCCATCACAAAGAATGTAAAGGATATCTGGGAGGGTGTTAAGCAGGTGAAATTCTTCGATCACCTGTGCTTCTGTACGGATGATCGCGAAGCGGATGATATTCTGAACAACGGACATATGAATGATGTAGTCCGCAATGCCATTCGATGCGGTATGGATCCGGTAACAGCTATTAAGAGTGCTACCTATAATACGGCACGTGAAATCAAAATCGAAAACCTGGGAGCGATTGCACCTGGCTTTGTTGCAGATATGCTGCTGGTGGAAAGCCTGGAGGAATTGAAGCCGAGTCATGTATTTTACAATGGTGAGCTGGTAGCGGAAAATGGAAAGCTGCTGGCAGACATTAAGGATGAAAGCTATGCTATTGAGCATCGCAATTCCATGCATGTGAAGAAGTTAAGCGTTGAGGATTTCCGTATCCAGGCTCCTGTGGAAAACGGGACGGTTAAGGTGAATCTGATGGAGTATAAGGATCTGCTGTTGTCCAGCACACTGGTAAGCTGTGAGGAGCTTCCTGTGGAAAACGGTTATCTGAAGCTGAATGATGATGATTTGAAGTTTGTAGCTGTCGTAAACCGTCATGAGGGGCACGATACAGTTGCACTTGGTGTTGTGCGCGGCTTTGGTACGACAACCGGAGCTCTTGCTTCAACGGTTTCTCATGATTCACACAATCTGACGATTGTATACGATACTGCAGAGAACGCGTTGCTTGCCGCAAATGAGCTGATTGCCTGTGGAGGCGGCATGTGTGCGGTAAAGGACGGAGCTGTGCTTCATACCTTGCAGCTTCCGCTGGCAGGACTGATTTCGCTGAAGCCTGCAGAGGAGCTGGCAGTTGACAATGCACTGATGAAGGATGCGAATCGTGCGCTCGGTCTTGTGGATATGGAAAACCCGCTGCTGAGAATCGTAACCCTTGCTTTACCGGTTATCCCGGAGGCGAAAATGTCCGATCTCGGACTGATTGACGTTTTAAAGAAGGAGATTGTACCGCTGTTTGCATAAAAACAAGGCGAGTTAAATGCGCTTAGTTTGTAATAACAACAACAGTGACAGCTGTTCATCACTTAAGGAGCAGGCTATGGGCGCTCTGCTTCTTACTTGGAAGCAGCGAGACCAGAACACTTTGAGAGATTGGGAATCAGGCTTATCAGCTTCGTGCGATGAGTCTGATTCCTTTGTTTATAACTGATAACAGCGGATAAAGCTCTGTTTTATAAAATCTGCTTCCTGTATTAAGACACGGGTATAAAACGGTAGTTAAAAATGGTATTTAATTTCAGTAATGCAGAAATGATTTATGGTACAATGAAGCTGTAATCGTCGTGCGTATGGCATGGGGAGGAGACTGTTATGGAGATAAGCAGAGAGGATCACCGTATATTTATAGAGGAACAGGGACAGCTGCCTGCAGAGTTTACATTCCCCTTTGTGGACAAGCAGGTCGTGGATATCAATCATACATTTGCCGATGTATCCCTGCGCGGACAGGGGATAAGAGGCGCACTGATGAAGGAGGCGGCAGCTGTGATAAGGAAGAAGTGCTGGAAATGTATGGCATTTAGTCCCTATGCACTTGCCTGGATGAAAAAGCATGAGAAGGAACAGGATATTTGGATGAAGGAGGAACCACGATGAAGCTGGCTTGTATATATATCAATGCACTGCATTTTCGTGATACGGTAAGCTTCTACGAGCAGCTGCTTCAGCAAAAAGGGAAGGAAGTTACTGCACAGCGATGGGTGGAGTTTTCCTGCGGGCATACGCTTGCCGTGCTGCATGCGGAATATGATGCGCAATGCGTACAAAAAGAACAGGATGTGGACGAACACTATAATAATGCATATGTCGAAGACTGCATACAGACGGTGAACCAAGGGAATGATATAATGGTTCAGAATTATGTTTGTGAGGATTTGCAGTCAGAATATACGCGTTTGAAAAATCTGCAAATCAGTCCGCTCTCTCCCTTATATTATGTTTCAATCTCGATGCCTTACTGGTATTTCAATATCACAGACCCCGAAGGAAATGTCTTGGAAATAACCGGGCCGTATGCTTCAGGCAAAGAATCGGTATAGTCAATCCCTTCCGGACACATACTAAGAATGGAGTGTGATGAACATGGAACAGAAGAAAAAATCCTGCTGTGACAGCGAAGAGCTGCTGCATGGTGAGGAAGCAAAGAAAACAGCCGGCAACAATCAATGGACGAACAATAACCTGAAGTATTATCCGGATGAAAGAGATCGTCAGGACGGTCCCGGCGGAAATTGAGAAAAAGGAAAGACTGAGCCTTCTATACCTGAAGATTCAGTCTTTTTCTTATCACGTTAGGACATCGTGTAAAGGAAAAAAGAAAAGCAGCTTAACAATCAAAGAAAGCTGCCTGGATTACCTATGGCTGTTACATGGTGAGTAAAGTGCAAATGACTCTGCCAGTGTTAAAGCCCCGGCTGTAGCTTTTTTTTATTTTCTTTTTAAAGCAAGCTTATAAAATAGTTTATGTAAGAAATATTATCATTTCTGATATGATATACAGCAGCATGAACATGTCTTGTGGCTGTTATTATCAGACATCGGATAAAATTTGCTGGATGGTGATTTCTTTTAATTTCTTTCGATATTCCAATTCCGCACCATGCAGATAATGCATGATTTTTTCTTCCTTTTCCTTTACCTGCTTTCTGGAATCAAACACCCGATCGACAAGGCTTGTACTCACAGCAAATTGCTCCTGCCCCTCGATGGCATTAAACAGGTCCAGAAAGGTGATGCGGGAGGGGGTTTTCAATAATACAAAGCCGCCGTTTTTACTGGCGATTGAAGAAACGATCTTCGCTTTGACCAGCTGCCGCATGATTTTTTTTAAATAGGAATCTGATACGTTCAGCTTTTTACTGAGTTCGCTGCTTTTTACCGGCCGGCTGCTTGTACTTATCAGCAGCACGATACAGATTGCCTGCTCCAGACTGCCGCGTATTCTCATACTCTCACCTTCTATCATGTATAGTATAGCTGTTTTTTCTTTATCTTTGCAAGCCTTTTCCTTAAATCAACGCGACATTTTCCAGCATGTTCCCATAACTTCCCGAAAGCCGGTGAAGCCCGATTCCAAGGGCTTTCCCGGCTTTTTCGCCTTTTGGGGAAGTTCCCGTATCTTGGCGAATCCCGGCGCATCTTGATGGCCGTGAGTAGTAAAACGAGTAGTAAAACGCGTTTTTGCTACGCCGCGACGCGTCGCATCTCCTCCGCAGCCGTGCAGCCGTCCATATGGGCGTAGTACCCGAGCGTCATCTTGATGTCCTTATGGCCCATGATGTATTGCAGCGCCTTCGGGTTCATCCCGGCCTTCGCCATCTCCGTGCAGAACGTGTGACGCAGCGTATGCGGTGTCATGCCATCGGGAAGCTCCATCTTTCCCTTCTTCGCGTACTTGCCTCTCAGCCCCCTGAACACCCGGTCGTAATCGCCGCCGACCCTCGGCAGCCCGTCCCTGTTGAGGAAGATGAAGCCCGTTCGCCCATCGACGCTCAGAGGCTTCGCCTTCGGCCTCGATGCCATGACATGCTCGAACGCGGCCATCACCTCGTCGGTCATGTAGATGTAGCGCCTGCCGCTCTCCGTCTTAGGCTCATCGACCCGGTATCCCCCGCCGACCGCGCGAGCGAGCTGGTGGTCCACGAAAATCACCCTGTTCGTCAGGTCGATGTCCGCCTCGGTCAGCCCGCACATCTCCGATATGCGCAGCCCAGTCCCGAGGAGGATGACCACCTCGTCGATGTACCTGTGATAGACGGCATCCGACCGCATGAAACCGAGCAGCGCGTCCACCTGCTCCCGGCTCAGCGGCTCCCTCTCCGTCACGTCCCTCTTGATGACGGTCGCGAGCTTGAAATCGAACGGGTTCTTGCGTATGCAGTCATCGGCTATCGCCAAGTAGAACGCCGCCTTGAGCGACCGCTTGTGGTTGGAGATGGTGGAGTAGGCGAAGCCCTTGGACTTCATGCGCTGCGCCCATTCCTTCGCGTCTGACGGCTTCACGCCGCCTATCTCCCGCGAGCCTATCGCATCCTCGAAGAGCAATCGCTTGAGCTGAGCCCTCGACCTCTCCGTCCCCTCGCGCACGTCGAGACGGCATCTCGTGAACTTCGCGTAGAGCTGGCTGACCGTCATCCTCTTGCCTACCGGGTCTATTCCATCCTCAAGGTCGCGGCGTATCTCGCGCTCCCTCTCGCGCAGCGGCCTGCACGGTCTCTTACCGGCAGGGAGCCTATCGGTCTCCACCAGTCTCCATGAGTAGATGAACTTAGGCTTTCCGTCCCCGTCCGTGTATTTGAAGACATAGAGGCCGTTGGCCTTCTGGCTCTCGCCGGTGTTCAGTATCCTATTCTTGTTGTCTCGTCTTTTCTGTGACATCCATATATCGCTCCTTCCATATGGAAAGAGCCTTGGTATGCTACTGCTATTATAGCATAACCAAGGCTCTTTTTCATCATCTAAATCACGTCCGTCGCGTCGATGAACCGCTCGAACGCCTTGCGTTTGACCTGAACGCGGTTGCCGTTCATCACCACCCAGTCAGGCGGCGGCATCTCCGAGGCAAGGCGGCGCAACTTGCCCTCGCCTATGCGGAAGTACCGGGCCGCCTCCTCGATGGTGAGCGTGTACTTCTCCCATACGGGTATGTCCTTCGCACCCATGCGCTCACCTCCTCATCACGGCTCGAACCGCAGCATCGCGGCGAGCAGCTTTCCTTGGAGCTGCGTCTTTCTCAGGGTATCGACCCCGTACTCGACCCGTCCGGACTCATCGAGGAAGGCGTGCGTGCAGAGCTGGTCCATATAGCCGTCGAAATAGGCGAGGACCTTCTGCATGGCAACGGGGTCGCCTGAGACCGCCGCGACCATTACCTCATAGCTCATCATCGCCAATCACCTCCTCTAAACGCGCCCTCAGCGCGAGGAGCGCCTTCGAGCGCCTGAATTGGACCGTGGAGCGAGGGCACCCAAGCTCCTCGGCGATGCGCCTGTCCGTCCACTCCGCGAAGTAGTAGAGCAGGACGATGGCTTGGTCGCCTTTGGAGAGGCCATGGATGGCCTCGGCGAGAACGGTATCCATCACCACGACCTCCCGACCGACCACCTCGAACACGACCTCCTCCGATATGAGGTCATCGTGTGAGGCCAGCCTGTTCAGCTCGCTCTCGTGCATGTCGGAGAACACGGTCTCCCATCGCGCCTCACGTGCCTGCTTGCGAATGATGTCCGTCCTCGCGTTGCGAAGCGTCCTTCTGCAATAGGCGCAGAACATCTTGACTACCGCCAGTTTCTCTTCTTCTGAAATCATCGTGATTCCTCCTTTCCACAAGGAACACGATACGCCGCCGGTCGTTTGCCGGGGAAAAAGTTTCTCAGAAGGAGAGATGTGTAGAAGACGTGGAGATGCTTTACTTTCAGGTGCCGTACTGAACTGAAAAAAATGAGTGATGATTACCGTAGATTACCTCTGATGGCGTTAGATGACATCCGTTGCACACCATCTACCCTCTTCCACCTCCCGCATTGGCAACCCACTCCCCCGTCTGCGTGTATGGGATGTGGGGCACCGTGCGGGTGCTCGGATATAATGCGGCGAAAGGGGTGCGGGACATCCGCGCCCCGCTGCGTCCACGAGTAGAAAGGAAGAAGACCATGGCGCAAGATTTTGGAGACGACGTAGGCGAGATGCTATTCAGGTTCATGGAGCGTAATGCCGAGAATCTGATGCAAGAGTATGCGAAGACCCTTGTACATCAAACTGTCTTAGGATGGTATCAAGCAAGAGCTGAGAGGATGGGACTCTCAAAGGAAGAGGCTGCTTATCTTGCCAAAGCAATGGCAAATAAAGAACAGGCTTGCGTACCATTCGGCAATAAGAATGACGCCGCATATTTTGCACAAGTCTGCAAGGAGAACGATGTTTTTGCTGCCGCGCTCTCGGATGGTAATGACAACGGATATATTGTTTTCGTAAAAGACGACCTAAAAAAGCTGCAAGATTGCGTACCTCAGTTCTCCGAAGTCATGACCACGCTGAAAAATCGAGAAATCGCGGAACTTCTGGCTAAGGGAAAGCCGTTGCCCAACAAGCCACCAAAGGGTTTCAAACTTGTCAAGAACATGCCGGACCTACCCCATACTGAAAATACCCGCGAACCCGACCGCGACACTTGTAATACTCCGCCCGTGAAGGACTCCATCGGCGAAACGCCGACATCCAATCACAGTGAGCAGGTCGTACATGACCTCGCCAACGACCCGTACAACCACACTGCCCTCATCCGAGACAAGGTGCTCGCAGCACGCGAGCAGTGCCGTGACTTGGAGGATTTCAAGGCGATACTCGCCGAAAACGGCATAGGCACCCGCCTCAATGATGACGGGGAGTTGCAGTTCTATGAGGGCCGTCGAGACGATAACGGCGAAATGCTCGAATTTGATAAGAGCATGGACTGGCCGGTCAATGCAAAGACCCTTGCGGGTGACAAGTACCAGTGCGATGCCACCCTCGACTGGTTCGAGAAGAACACACCCAAGGAACCGAGTGGCAGCGACCGCGCAGACGCCCATGCGCCCATCCCACCGCAGAAGGACCTGAACCTCATCTGCAACGCTGTGCGCAGCGACCTTGAGGAGCGCGGCATCGAGACCCGAGACCGCTCAGACGGCAAGATGGGGTTCGTCGTTGACCAGAAGTACAAACAGGATGTCATCAAGGCAGTGGAGGCGCGATTCCCTGGTCTCACGCCGGAGGAACTGGGTATCGAGTTTGATAATGGGCGCAACGACCCGCCAAACCCGCCAACTCCCCCGGTAATCGACGGCTCCCTCGACACAGACGGTAGGACCCCCTCGCTCGACCAGAACATCAAATCGCATGACAGCATGGACACAGCGACGAACACCGCCCGCATGGAGAAGGACGGGTCGAACACGGATGTCTCTCCGACCACGGTGCGCGAGCAGTGCGACCGCAGCCGCGAGGGTTACAACCTCAAGTCCAAGGCCGATGAGAACCGCGCCGCGAGCAAGCAGCTCTCGCAGACCAACGACTCCCCCGACCGCGACATCTCCGACAAGTTCCAGCAAGAGCGCTAGAAGGGAGCCTGATATGACCCACATGAACGAGTACCTGCCGGAGCGCCTTGCGGCGAACCCCTTGCAGGCCATGGAATCCGACAGCGACATCGAGGCCATCGCCGACGCGGTGATAAGCGCCAGCGTCCTGCGCGATGAGTGCGACGGGGACTCGGCTTTCAAGAAGAGCGCGAGGCAGCTCCTCTACGCCTGCCTCGGCTACCTGCGCGACTGGTGCTCTTTGGAGCAGCGGACGGTCGGGAACCTCAAGGCGCTCCTCGACGCGGCGTGCCCTTCCGCACCGGGTTCAGCCGCCACCGACCTCGGGGACCTGTTCTACGAGATAGAGTCGGGCTGCAAGCGCGTCATCAGCGCGGACGGCATCACCATGAGCTGGGAGCCGACGGCGCTTGAGCGCAACGACGGCACCAGCCCCCGCGACACCAACGGCATCCGACCCGAGGATGATTTCTGCCTCGGGTGCTACAAGCGCTTCGCGCAGGGCACCACGCCGACCACCCGTGCCTCCATCGCCGTCTCGCTCTCCCGCGCCCTGCCGGGACGCGAGGGTTAGGAAGGAGGGTCGCTTATGGCTCAAGGCAAGGGAAACCCTGAAATCAACAAGAAGGTCGCGACCTCGGCTCTGGTGACGCTTTTGGTCTCCGTCGTAGGTTTCTATCTTGGCAATCGCTATTGGGAGGCGGTGGCGTCCCTCGGCGGGCAGTTCTTCGAGCACTGGGGAGATGGTTTCGCCCTCATGTGGCCCCTCATCGCCGATACACCCACCCATCTCGACATGTCCCCCAATGCCATGCTGGCGGGCCTGACCATGTGCATCATCGTCTGGCTCTTCTGGCTGCGCTACCTCGCCTTCGTGGGCAACTTCCGTGCCGGTGAGGAGAGCGGTTCGGCACGATGGGGCACGCTCAAAGAGGGCAAGCAGTTCCGCGACCTTACCACGGAGGACAACAACCTCATCTTCACGCAGAACTTCGGCCTCGCCCTGCACCGCCCCAAGTTCAACCCCGAACTCGACCGCAACCTGAACGTGCTGGTCGTGGGCGGCTCCGGCTCCGGCAAGACGTTCAACTACGTCACCCCGAACATCTGCCAGCTCAACACGAGCTATTTCATCACCGACCCCAAGGGCACGCTCCTCAAGGACGCGGGTTTCCTGTTCACGGACAACGGGTACAAGGTGAAGTCGTTCAACACCATCAACCTCGATGAGTCCATGCACTACAACCCTCTCAAGTACGTGAAGACGGACACCGACATCCTGTCGTTCGTCAACTGCTACATCATGAACACCAACGGCGACGGCAAGGCGGGAGACCCCTTCTGGGAGAACTCCGAGAAGATGCTGTACACCTCGCTCATCGCGCTCCTGCGCGACTGGTTCCCGCCGGAGGACTACAACCTGTCGAGCCTGCTGACGCTGCTCTCCATGGCCGAGGCCCGCGAGAACGACGAGAACTTCAAGTCGCCGCTCGACCTGCTCTTCCTCCAAATCGAGGAGGGCAAGCGCTACATCCCGAGCGAGGGCGGTTCCCCCGCGCCGTCGATGGGCGTCTCGGGCCTCTCCCGCAGCTTCGGCACGGGCAACGCGACCGGAGACTCGGATTGGTCGTGGGAGCCGACCAACCTCAAGCGCAACTCCGACGGCGTGCGCCCCGCCGACTGCGGCGGTCTTTCGCCCGATGAGGACTTCGCCCTCATGAACTACAAGAACTTCAAGGTCGCGGCGGGCAAGACCCTCAAGTCCATCATCATCTCCTGCAACGTGCGCCTTGCCCCCATCGCCACCGCCGGTGTGCGCAGCCTGCTCGAATACGATGAGATGGAGCTTGACACGCTCGGCGACCCGGACGCGAAGGTGGCGGTCTTCGGCATCCTCTCGGATACCGACAAGACGCTCTCCTTCCTGTTCGCCATCATGATGTGGCAGTGCATCGACCAGCTCTGCCGCAAGGCGCTCACCGACTACGGCGGCAAGCTGCCGACACCGGTCCACTTCATCTTCGACGAGTTCGCGAATATCGGGACCATCCCGCAGATTGAGGAGACCATCGCCGTCACGCGCTCCCGCAACATCGGCATCACCATCATCCTGCAATCCATGTCACAGCTCGAATCGAAGTATGACAAGAAGGCGCAGACCATCGTGGACTGCTGCGATTCCACTCTGTTCCTCGGCGGCAAGTCGAACTCCACCAATAAGGAAATCGCGGAAATGATTGGCAAGCAGACCATCAACCAGATGACCTACGGGGAGAGTACGGGACAGTCGGGTTCGGCATCTAAGAACTTGCAGATACAGGGTCGCGACCTCATTGACGCGGCGGAAATCGGCAAGATGAGCCGTAGGAAGGCCATCTTGCTCATAGCGGGCACCAACCCGCTCATGGACGACAAGTTCGACCCGCACACCCACAAGCGATATTGCTACATCGTTGATAAACGCAACCCAAAGCGCCTGCACGACAAGCCCTTCGATTTCAAACGCTATCTTGAGGGTGGATGCGAGCCGTATGACGACCACGATGACGGTGATACCGGTGGGACGCGTTGATTTCAATCACGTACCGTAAACGGCTATAATCTATATGACTCTGCGGGGATGCTGTTCCGGCGGCGTCCCCGCGCTTGCAACCGCGATAGAAAGGAGAGGATGGTGAAGTCACAGTGGAAGAACTCGTCCGGCTCGCCGCGAAGCCCATCGCATATATAGGATGCACGGTCATCTTCCTCGGCCTGCTACACCTTGGGATGAACTTGAGGGACGGCTGCCGTGCGGGAGGCGGCGAACTCCGAAAGGCAATCGCGATGATTGCCGCCGGAGCCGCCGTGACCGGTTTCGCCGCGATATACGGTTTCGCCGGATTCTAATCACGTAAGCAAATCAAACTAGTCAAATCAGAAAGGAAGCAACCATTATGCTCGACAACGCAGTCAACATGCTCACTCAGGGCGTCACGTTCCTCGGCGGCGTCCTCGTCGTCTTCGGCCTCATCAACCTCGGCATGACCATCAAGGACGGCATGCAGGGCGGTGGTGGCCAGCTCAGTGGCGCAATCGCGATGATTGTCGGCGGTGCCATCGTCGTCGGTGCCGCCATCTACTTCGGCCAGCTCAACACCGGTTGGGCGGGCGGACTCTAAGAAAGGGGCGCTGCCTATATGCTATCCGTAGCGGTACATAAGGACATCGCCGAGTACCAGCCCAAGGTCGTGGGCAAGATGACCGGGCGCACCCTCGCGTCAATCGCCGGTGCGCTCGGTTGCTCCGTCCTCACCGGCCTCTACATCTACTTCGTGTTGGGCTGGAACGTCAGCGATAACATGATGCTCATCTACGCCGTGAGCCTACCCTTCTGGTGCTGCGGCTTCATTCGCCCGAAGGGAATGCCCTTCGAGCAGTTCGCCGCACTTTGGCTCAAGGCGAACTTCGGCGTGGAGCGCATCTTCTACGTCCCCTCTATGCAACTCAGCGGTCTCATCGGCTCGCCCGATGGGAAGAACGTCAAGAAAGGAAGGGTCTATGGGAAACACTATCGAAAGCAATGCGCCCTCAAGGGAATCGAATCCTACTCCCCCCGTGCGGGACGCGTCATTGACTGACACCGAGGCGAACTTCGACATCGAGCAGTTCGTCCACAGCTCCGGGGAGGGGTTCGGCAACGACCGCCCCATGGATGCCGATAACGGCTCGGTCGATGTGGCGGCGCTTGGCTCCGTCGCCGGTACTCCCACTGTGGCTGGCAAGAAGATGTCCCGTAGGGAAAAGAAGCAGGCCAAACGGGAGGTCGCACGCCTCAAGAAGGAGGCGAAGCTGGCCGAGAGGGAGGCCCGCAAGAGCTACACGTCCGTGAAGTCGCAGCTCAAGGACCGCGACAAGGAACTCACCTCGAAGACGGCGGATGCACGCCGCAAACGCGAGGGCGCGAAGGACGTGGTGAACTACATCGGCTACAACCGCATGTACCAAGACGGCATCTGCGAGGTCGAGGAGGGATTGTTCTCCTCCTCCATCTCCTTCGGCGATACCAGCTACCACTCCGTGCGCGATGAGCAGCAGAAATCCATGTTCTCCGCCCTCACGCGACTGTACGACCAGTTCGGCGCGAACACGCTGGTTCAGATGAGCGTCATAAACACGCCGCTGCTCAAGGAGGAGGTCGGCAACCGCAAGTTCTTCGATGTCGCCCGTCAGGGAAACGACGCCGCCTGCAACGACGCGCAGGTGTTCAACGACATCCTGAACGACAAGGTTCGCGAGGGCGTGTCCAACATCCGCCGCAACCGTTACCTGACCTATTCGGTCACCGCCGAGACGGCGGACGACGCGGCACGCCAGCTCTCCCGCATCGAGACGGAATCCAGCCGAATCCTCAACTCCATGGGGTCGAAGGCCCACCTGATGAACGGCACCCAGCGGTTGTCAGTCATCCACTCGCTCTTGAACCCCTACAAGCCGTTCTACTTTGACTACCAGAAGGACATCTCCGCCAAGCGCGTGCAGACCACCAAGGACTGCATCGCCCCGACGCAGATTGACTGGCGACCGGACGGCATGTTCAACGACTGCTTCAAGCTGGACAACGGCGTGTACGGTCAGGTTTTGGTCATGAAGAAATTCGGCTCCGAGCTTTCCGACCGGGCACTTGCCGACATCGTTGACCTGCCGCTCCCCATGGCGGTCACATGGTTCGTTCAGCCCATGGACAAGTCCAAGGCCATCAACTTCGTCCGCACCCGCAGCGCGTGGATTGACAAGGAGATAATCGAAGAGCAGCGCAGCGCTGTTAATAAGGGCTATGACTTCTCCATCTTGCCGCAGGAACTCAAGTACTCCAAAGAGGAGACGGAGGATGTCCTTGACCACTTGCAGAACAAGAACCAGCGCCTCTACGTCTTCACCGGCTTGATTTACACCTACGCGGAGAGCAAGCAGCAGCTCGACGCTCAGGTCATGCGCATCATCTCCACCGCCCGACAGAACTCCATCGAGGTGGACACCTACGATTACCGACAGCGCCGGGGTCTCAACTCCGTGCTGCCCCTCGGCCACAACCACGTCGAAATCAGCCGTATGTTCACCACCGCGCAGGTCGCCATCCTCGTGCCATTCGCGACGCAGGAGCTTGACGATGCCGGTGGAAACTACTACGGCCAGAACAAGCACTCGCGCAACCTTGTCATGTGTAATCGCAAGCGCCTGACAAGCCCGATGGGCTTTGTCTGCGGCAAGACCGGTTCGGGCAAGGGCATGTTCACCAAGACCGAGATGACCGGCACCATCTTCTCCAACCCCACGGACGAGATTTACGTCATCGACCGCGCCGGTGAGTACACGGCCATCGCCGAGCGCTACGGCGGCACCACCTACCACTTCGGCGTGGGCACGAATACGTTCCTGAACCCCTTCGACACGGTGTCCGTGGAGCACATGCCCCGCACCGAGCAGATAGCGTTCAAAATCGACGCGATGCTGGCGCAGGCGGGTGCCTCCGCCGCCGAGTCCGGGCAGTCCCTCTCCGAGGTTGACCAGTCCATCATCCAGCGCTGCGTGGAGCTTGCGTTCCAGCGTGCCGAGGAGCGCGGCGACGGTCTCCCGCCGACCTTGCAGGACTTCTACGACATCGCCCTTGAGCAGCCCGAGCATCAAGCGCAGACCATCGCCCTTCGCTACGAGCGCTTCGTCAAGGGTTCCATGGACTTCTTCAACCGCCAGTCCAACGTGGACTTCAACACCCGCATCGTGGACTTCAACTTGAAGGACCTGCCGGACTCCATGCTGGTCTTCGCCCTCATCAACGTCTGCGAGGCCGTGCGAAACCGCATGTACTTCAACGCGAAGCGCAACGTCCGCACATGGCTCTACGTCGAGGAGATGCAATCGCTCTTCGCCTACCCGACGGTGCTCAACTACTTCTCCCGTTTCTCCAACGAGGGGCGCAAGTTCGGCCTGCTGCTGACGGGCATCACCCAGAACGCGGTGGCGATGCTCAACAACGAGGCCGCGCAGAACATCGTGCTCAACGCCGACTTCATCATGCTGCTCAAGCAGTCCCCGCTCGACCGCATGCGCTGGGTGGAGCTGCTGAACCTCTCCGAGCAGGAGGAGGAGTGCATCGACGAGTCCGCCGAGGCCGGAGACGGCCTGCTCATCGCTGGTAACGCGCGTGTGCCGATTCGCGGCAAGTTCCCGTCGGGCAACGTGCTCTACGACCTGTTCAGCACCAACCCCAACGAGACAAAGGAGCTGAAAATCGGCTCCAAGAAGAAGGACGGCAAGGTCATCTAAGCCGGGAAAGGACGGTGAACGTCAATGAAGCCATCTGATTTCGTATCGACATCCGGCCAAAAACAGGACATGTCGCAATCCGTATTACAGACGGAGCTGACGGATGCCGTCAACTCCGGCATAGTGGGACGCGCCGACAAGAGCGAGAAGTCGTTGAAGAGCGGTCTCTACTCAGTTGGCAAAAGAGCATCGACGGGCGGTGCCGCCAGCGCCGCCCTCGCCGCCGTCACCATCGGCAGAAAAGGTGCAAAGACCGACTCCGCAGATGGCGGGGCATCCCCAAAAAGCAGGGCCGGAAAAGCCGGTGCCGCCGCCATGGCGCACAATGCCATCCATGGCGCTCTGGAAGGTTCCGAGCTTGAGGGCATGGATGACCTCTACAACAGCGGAAAGGGCGCATATCGTGCTGGTCGAGCAATAGGCAGACGCATTAAGGGCAATGCCAGTTCCCTCGACATCAAAGGGGCTGTGAGGAACGCCGGAAAAGGCGCGGTGATAAGCGGCGTGAGAGGCACCTTTCAAGAGTCAGAACTTGAAGGTGTAGATAACGTCTACGACGGTGCGAGAGCCGGTTATCATGTCGTCCGAGGTTTGAAGAAACGCCTCAGCGGCAAGAATCCTATTTCGTCGGACAAGAGCCTCGGCAAACTCTCCGAGAAGAAGTCTGCGAAGAAGGCGGCGAATACGGTAGAGGCGAAGCGCAAGGCGCAAGCTGCCGGTTATTTCAAGAAAAGCGTATATAAGGCCAGTGCTGATGTGCAAGCCGCTGGAAATGTCGCTACATCGGGCAAATTCCTTGGTGCTGCGACCGCAGCTGGTGGTAAATCAGGTCTTCTCATCGCACTTGGAGCCGCATCACCGGTCATCATCATGGCCGCTATCATCATCCTGCTCTTATTTGCCGCCCTCACCGGCCTAACCGGTGAGAAGGCGAATGAGAAAAGCGTTGGCTCCCTACAAGGTGTGCCTGCCGAAGTCGCGCTCTATCTCAAAGGATATGGTTATACAAACGAGGCGATTGCCGGTATTCTCGGCAATATGGCACAGGAGAACTCTGCTTTTGACCCTGGGCTTGGAGGAGATGACGGTTACGGCACGGACTCCATAGGCCTCATACAGCTCAGTGGGGCGAACAAAAACGACTTCCTACGCTGGTGCGCAAATACAGGAAAAGTATGGTCTACCGTCTCTGCGCAAATGGAATGGACGTTCTCGGGAGAGCCGGGAACAGGTTATTTCGCATCAGACTGGAGAACTGGTCTTGCTCCGTCCTATTATCGCCTTGAAAGAGGATATGAAGAGCGATTTGGAAAGGATTTTTATCGCTCTGGTGAGGAAATCAAGACATCAACAGATGTTGACCTCGTAACATATTCGTTCATGGCTTGCCATGAACGCTGCGGAAGCGCTATCAGCTACGATGGCGATGATGTGTCACGCCTATATAGGAGGCTTGAAGAGGCACATAAGTTTCTCGCTCAACTGAAAACCGGAACAGGAGGCGGACAGGATTACGCGAGCGCCGAGCCTTGGCAGCAAAACATCTACAATCAGGCCCTTTCAACGCCATCCCCCGGTGCCGGGTGGTGCGCCAAGTGGGTGTCCACGGTCTACTATAACGCAGGGTTCCCATATCCCGGCGGCAATGCCGATGACATGTATCGCAACTGGTGCCATAGTTCAGACCGGAGTCAGTTGAAAGTCGGCATGATGATAGCCGTTGACCAATACATAACAACTGGGCACGCATATGCAGGCTATACGCCTGATGGCCGTCCTCTTTCCTATCATGTCGGCATCTATATGGGAAACGGCATGGTTCGCGATAACATCGGAGCTATCACCGACACCCCTCTCGATGAATGGATAGCAATTTACGGCAACTACCACGAAGTGCGTTGGGGTTTCCCTCCCGGAGTTCCTGCACAGTAGAAAGGATTACGATATGGATAAGTTCAAGAACCTAATCACGCAACATAAGAAAGCATCATTGCTCGCCCTTTTCACCATCATCGTCTTCACCGGGTTTTCCATCACGAGCGCCATAAACGTGGCACATCGTCGTGCTGTTGATGCACCGACACGGGGTGATGAGGCAATCGAAGATGCAGAAAACAATGAGCAGCCCATCGAAGTAGAGCTTACGGACTCTCAAATGAAACTTATAAAGGAGTATGACGATAAGACAAAAAAACTCATTGAGACCATGAGTTCAAGTATCTGGTCGTCAAACGGCGGTAAGAACACCTTGCGCTTTTATGATTCCCATTATGTCGAGAACATAGATGGTGTCGAAGAAAAGCATCCTTATGCAATCGCAAGAATAGATTACGGCACAAATGGGTCAGACACTGAGATTGACACCATCGTCTTCGAGACTGACACGGGTTCGCACATCGTGACTTATACTCTTTCCATTGCCGAAGATGGGAACTCAATCGGCGGCTCAACACTCTCATCCTCATCCATGTTCTACTCAAAGAACAGCCTCTATGAGTGCATCGACCCTGTGAAAAGCATCACAGTCAAAGGTCTGAACAGTGAAATGACTGAGCTTCTTGGCAGCGACATCGAAACCCTCACTAAGGAGTTGAGTTCATGGTGCGCGGTCAATTATCCAACTGCCACCGAAGCGACATGGGATAAAGCGGTCATCATCGACTATGAAGAGGGAGTCATTTCGACGAATTTCATGTTGAACACAGAGTCCCCTGTGCCGCTCGCCGTGAACTACTATTTTTCTGACGGTACCTTTACTTTCAATCGTTAAGAAAACATGTCTGGCAGAAAGGAGTGATTAAATGTTCGACATCATGGGTGCCATCCATGAAGCGATATGCCTGATACTAATCAGCATCGCCTCATGGTTCTTCAACCTTTACTATTTCATCATTGGACATGTCGCGAGCAGTGATGTTGTAGGTGGCAGTTTCCATAACGTATTCGGTAACGAGACCGTATGGAATATCGTCTCATCGGTACATCAGACGGTCGTGATTCCCATAGCCGAGTCGATTCTGGCTCTATTCATGCTAGTTCAGCTTATCAAAATAAGTCAGCGCATCGACGCCACCGCGACGTTGCCCGCCGTCAAAGATATTGTCTTTCTTGCGGTCTCCTATGTCCTGTTCCACTGGCTTATCGTCAATTCCCTTGGTCTGCTCGATGCCGTCTACGGCGTGTTCAATGAGATAACTAACAGTGATGCGCTTACCGGGGCATCAATCCAACTTGGAAATATGACGTTGGAGACATCGGGTCTCGATTTGAAGAAGGCGTCCATCGGCGGCTGCTTCATACTGGTAATCACCGCCTTCTTCTCCGCCGGAACCGGGTTAATCGCCTATATCGTGAGTATCGCGGTAGCCACGGCACGAGCCATTCAGCTCTATGTCATGGCGGCATTCTCTCCCATCCCATTGGCTTTACTCGGCTTTGAAGAGACCCGGCAATCCGGTATATCGTTCCTAAAAAACTTCTGTGCAGCTTGCCTTGCGGGTGCAATCATGATGTTCCTCTTCGCCGCATATCCGCTCATCCTCACCTCTATGACGGCTTCCCTTGGCGTGGGGGACCTCAGTCAACTGGTCAATGCCGACAGCAGTGTCAATGTAACCGGCGTAGTTGATTCAGCTTTGGAGTACGCGTTCGCCCCACTTCTCGGCCTGCTGATGTTCATCGGCCTGTCCATCCTCCTTATTGTCGGACTCGTCAAGGCCGGTTCTTGGGCAAAGGAGATTTTGGGTAGCTAACCGTTTACCGAGAAATCAACACCATCGACCGAAAGGGGGCGGTTTTCGGCACCGCCCCCTTTCCTTTAATAATATATTATTGGGCAATCGCAAGAGCCTTGGAAAGGAGCCGTCATGCCAAACTACAATGAAGCTCAGGGGGTCGCAGACCTCCTCTCCAAATTCGACTTCAATATCATCAGCGAGGGTCCGGGTGACTTCTCGACCCAGCACCGCAAGTACACCTGCGAGTTCAGCAAGCCCGGCATCGAGTCCTTCACCACCACGTACCAGTCCAACCCTGATGTCCACGGCCAGCCGACTGCGACGGATGTGTTCGCCGCGCTGGCGAGCGACGCGCTCGCGGTCGATGGCTTACTCGTAGATACCTTCGCCGACGAACTCGGTTTCGAGAAGCCATCTCAGGCCATCCGCGCCTACGAGTCCTGCCATAAGACCCTCGACTGGCTCAAAAACGACCTGCAACTCATGACCTCCGAAATCTCCGACATCGCGGAGACCCTTGACAACGAGCTTGATGAGGTAAAGGAGGAGGTCGAGCGCGTGCAGGCGGAGCGCAAGGCAAAGCATGAGTTCGAGCACCCGCCAGTGCCAGAGGGATTCACCTCCATCGAGGACTTGCAGGCGAGCCTCGACCTCGGCGAGTACGGCGACCGAATCACGGACTACACCGGCAATATCGGAGATGCCTTCAGTGAAATCGCCGATGGTGCGGTGGACCTCTACACCCACGACCTGCTCAAGTGGCTTCCCGATAACTACGAGTGGCTTGAGGAGGCGGATTTCCAAGGCCTTCTCGAAGGCTGCAAGGGCGACCTCATCAAGATGACCCAGATGGCCCAATACGAGTGCTTCACGCAGGACATGTACAGTCATCAGGAGGACATCGCCAAGTACGCCGCTCTCGAAGGCCTCGCAGCCGAAGGCGTGTACGCGCTGGCAGATGAGGTTTACGACGATGTGTTCGACGGCATCACCATCGACTTCAATGACAACAACATGGACATCGAGGACTTCGCCACCGAGGCGCAGACCGCGATTCAGGATGCCATGGATTCGCCACTCTACGATGCCCTCGGTTCAAACGATGAGATTCTTGAAGATGGTGAGCTGAGTGGCGACTTCGAGGCAATCAAGGAATCCGGTTACGATTTCCCGAATCCCTGCGCCATGAGCGCCGAGGCGGTCCGCACGGTCAACGAGAAGGGCTACGAAACCGCGTTCAACGAGTTCTGGAAGGAATTCATGCCAGATAAGGGCTACGAGGTCCCGACCGTCTCCGAGGCTGCCCAAGAGAGCCGCGAGGCATCGGGCAAGCTCGAACAGGACAGTCATGACGGGCAGACGCCCGAGCGTGAGGATGAGCGTGCCGATGGGGACGCTGAGCATTAGATAAGACGATGACCGGGCGGCGCGGGTTCTTCCCGCCCGCCTTTTCACATGAGGACATCGGGCAGGATGCCCGTTAGGAGGGAGTGATTCAAATGGCACAGGAGAATCGTGAAGCTTATATCGCGTGGCTGCGCGAGAAACTTGAGGACTACTGCAACGATGATGGGAGCTACGAGGTCTATTGGGACTACGACGATTCCATCACGCCGGACCAACTGGTCGAGGCGGTCGATAACTGGAAGTCAGAGGGCTATACCAGCCCGGAAAGCTATCTCGCATCGACCTTGTACGATACAGTCGGGGAGGCTCAGGAGAGCCAGCTGTACGTCTCCATCCTCGACGACCTCAACGACGCGCCCGATGAGGTAAGGGCATGTTGGGATGAATCGACGGGCATCTGGGACGACCTTTACGAGGCTGGGTACACCGGCATCGACATGAACCTCGACGACCTGCTCTCCCGCTCCTCATTCAACGTCAACCTCTTCTTCGCCACCGAGACCGAGAAGAACTTCGATATGGGGAGCATCGTCGATTCCTTCGGCAACGACTATCGCGAGCCTCGCCTTGAGGACATCGACGCGGAGAGTTTGGACAACGCCCTCTCCTACCTCGTCAACCAGCAGGGCCACAGCGTCGAGGAGGTCTTCGGGAATCCCGATAACGCCTTCATCCACTCAATCCGCGAGGAGATAGACGAGAACAGCAGCGAGGCGATGAGCGAGCTTTGCGCACTCGTGCGCATGGACGCACGCGAGATGCTGGACCTCATCGGAAAGCGCTCCGAGGCAAAGGGCAGTCTCGTGCTGCCGAGGGATTGCGCCACCATGGGCATCTTCAACCAGTGGTCCGGCTGCGGCGGCGTGCTCGACATCCTGCTTGAGAAGGACGCCGTCATGCCCCTCTCCATGATTCGCGGGTTCCAAATCGAGGGTCAGTCCGACCCCGAGGGGTACACGGTCAACGACGTCTACGGTCTCGTCGGTTCCTGCTGGAAACCAGCCCAACTCAGCGACGACATCGAGACCGACGTGAAGGAGGACTACGCGCTCGCTTTGCAGAAGGCCCGCGCCACGGACTGGGAAATCGAGGAACAGGAGGCCGCCGAGCCGGTGAGCTTGAAATCCGCAGCCAAGGAGGCGCGCGCGGCATCCGAGGCGCTGGCAGCACATGGGGCACCGACCGTGGACCTCGAACATGAGGCCGAGGACGCCCGCAAGGCATCCGAAGCTCTCTCCTGCACACATGACGACCATTAGGAAGGAGGCGACTCTATGGATTTCTACGATGCGACCGAGCTGATGCGGCTGGTTCAGGCGGTCGAGAACGACCCCATCGTATCGAGCGGGGCCGGTGAATCCCTCGCGTCCAAGGTCCGCGAGTTCATCGAGGACGAGGCCGAGATGGGCGGCTGGTACACCGAGCTGATGGACGCAATCGGCGAGGCAGAGCACGAAGAACCGACCTTCAAGGAGTGCGGAACCTTCACCGACCACGGCTTCGGCTTCCATGCGCAGGTCGGTACGAGAACCGATTACATCATCGGCTATCCTTACGAGAATAACGGGTGGGCCGTCCTGACCGGCAGTTACGACCTTGAGAGCGATGAGCTGGCGGACTACCATCTTCCCGAAGATTACCTGAACGGCCTGCTGTCCCGTTACGGCTACTCGTCGCTCGCCGACTTCAAATCCGTCAACGGGGAGGCATGGCGCGACGCGCTCACGGGAATCATCGCCGGGAATCAGGAAGCGAATCGCTTCGAGGTTCCCCATCTTTTCCCCGACCCATCAGCCGCAGAGCGGTTCTGCACTTATCAAGGCGTCCCCGGCGACCTGCTCCGCCCCGCCATGGAGAAGGCGCGGGCCGAGTACGAGAAGGTGAAAGCCCGCCACTCTCCCGAGAAAGCCGTGTCCCTCAAGGGCGAGGTGGAGACGGCCCGTGGCGCTTCCGCCGCGATGGCCGATAACGGAAACCATTCAAATCGCGGGCAGGACGCCCGCTAGGAAGGAGGATTGCGACATGAAGGGCATGCTCATCCCGACAAACGGGAACCCGGTCGAAATCGACATCAAGGTTGATGAGGAGGGTTCGACGCTACACGACCTGCAACGCCTCGTCGGCGGGAACATCGAGCCGTTCGATGTCATCTTCGGCGAGGGCATCAGCCTCTACGTCAATGAGGAGGGCCTGTCCGCCCAACCGTGCGGTGTACGCGACGAAGGGCATGGAAGAGGCCGGGTACCTCTCCATGATGGATTACAGTTCACCGGTCAAGGAGGGAGAACTGTACTCCATCCTCTGCGGCGACCTCGTGGCCGTCGGTTTCAATTTCGAGACCGGAGAGAATCGCGACCTCTCATCCGATGAGATGTCCCGCGTAGCCGACTACTTCACCGAGGTCAGCAAACCCGGCAGCGGCATCGAGGAGGCCATCGCAATCCGCATGGGACAGCGCCGTGAGGAAGCCCGCTCGGAGGATGGCCGCGTCACCCTCAAGGGGGAGGCTCAGGCATCGCGTGCCGCCTCCGAGAAGCTGGCAGAGGGACGCGACATCGGCTCCCCGGCACGCGACGACCACTCCATCGTGTAGATATATAGAAAGCCATCATGGCAGAAAGGTAGGAAAACACCATGGCATACGACAAGAACATCCCCGACGTGCTGCAACTGCTGCGCCTCGACCTCGGTAACGTCGATTACACCGTGCCGATGGACACGACCATCGCGCGATACGCCATCGTCGGCGACTACTTCCCCCGCTACTGCATCGCGGATGTGGCCGACGATGCGGACACCATGGACGTCCGAGGCGCTATCGAGGAGACGATGCACATCATCCTCGACTATGGCGGCACGCCAGAGGATTTGCGCACCGCCATGGGCCTCGTGCCCGAGGCGGAAATCGACTCGGACATCATCGAGTCCGGTGAGTACGTCCCCGTAGACCTCGGCTACTGCCTCGACGGGCAGCTCACGAGTTTCGAGGTGCTTCCACTCGATGAATGCGACATCAAGGACGTGTTGAACGGGCACCAGATTGAGAACGTCATGACGGCGCTCAACAACTTGCCCGTGAACCTGCGCCTGCCAGCAGCCAAAGTCCTCTCGCAGGGAGGCTACACCGAGTGGCAGGCATACCAAATCTGCAAGGCTTTCGAGGTAGGCGTCGATGCGGACGTCATCTCGGAGCGCATCGCGAACCCGGTCCTGAACCATGCCCAGATGCGCGAGCTTCGCCGCATCGCCGTGCATACCGATTTCGCCGACCACGATGCAAGCCCCTATAAAAAGGATGTCTTCAAGACGCTCTCGAACGGTGAGTACACCGCCGAGCATCTACATCAGGCCCGTGAGCTTATGAAAACCACCGCCATCCATGACATCGCGTTCCCTCGCGACTGGCTGAAACTCGACTCACGCCAAATGGAGGTCGTGCGTCACGCCCTCAAGTCCGATGTCCCCATGGACGCTTTAGAGGAATACGCGGACGGCACCTACACCGCCGACCACATGAACGTCATCACCATGGCGCTCACCGAAGGCATGGAAAAGCCGGGAATCGAGCGTCTGATGAACCATGACCTCTCCATGGAGCAGGTCTGGGGCTTCTATTCGGCCATCTCGGGTGGTCGCTTCACGAGCGAGCAGCTCGACGTGCTGTGCGACCCGACCAAGCCCGCCGAAGTCATGAACGCCATGCGCACCGGCATGACCTATGGACTGGATACCCAGACGGTGACGCGCTTCGCCGACGGCACCTTCAAACCCGGCCAGATGGAGACCATCTATCATGCCGCAGCCGACAAGAAGTGGGTCACAGATGAGATTCTTGATGTCATCGCCGACCCGCGTTACAGCGCGAACCAGATTGGCGCTCTTCATATCAGCGCCGCTCAGGGCGCGACCCTCGACGAAATCAAGCGCGAGAAGGAGGTCATGGGCATGTCCATGAACCTCAAGGACGATGCCGCGAAGTCCGGTTCCGTCCACGAGGCAGCCAAGGAGTCCCGCGAGGCTTCCGCCCAGCTCGGCTCTGAGAGCCATGGCGATAAGGCCGTCGAGCGCGAGGAGTTGGAGTAGAGAATAAGCGGTTTTCCACGCTTTCAATGGCCGGAGGGTTCTCAACCCGACCCGCAGGCTGTTGGAAGGGTGGGAAACCGCCCCAACTATACATATTGGAAACTATCAGACCACAAAGGAAGGAGGCCATATGCCAGATGAGATGAACAAGCGAGAGGTCATCCTGACCATCCGCGAGTACGAGAACTCGGTGGCGATGCCCGAGGGCGAGCGCGTCACCTACCTCGACCCGCGCGGCGGGGTGCATCTGAAAGACGGCGACGATAAGGCATCGGATTACATGGGGCGCGCCGCGAAGTGCGCTGAGTACCTTCGCTTCGGCGATGAGGTCGATGCCGTCACCTGCGGGGAGTATCCCCGTTCCAGCGCGGTCAAGTTCTGCGATACGCCGGAGCTGTTCGTGCAGGCCGGGTTCCGCCCGCTGCCGATGCTCTACACCCAACGCCACCTGCGCGATGCAATCCGACCGAAGAGCAGCTACGACCCCCACCGCCATGGACTCACCGTTGAGCAGATGAAGCGCCTGCCCGAGTTGATGGAGCATCCCGTGATGCTCTGCGATAGCCCCGCCCGCGAGGACACCATGCTCGTGGTGCTGCGCGATGTGGATTGCGATGACCTGCCGCTCATCATGGCCGTGCGTCCCGATGGGCGCGGTTATTACGAGGCTGGCGAGATTGAGACCAACTTCATCTTGGCTGTCTACGGTAGGACGAACTTCCCCCGCTACTTCGACAACCTCATCACGCCCGATAGGGTCGTCTATTATGACGAAGAAAGAGGCCGGGAACTCAATGCACTTGCGAAGCTACACTTGCTTCGGAGCCACATCGTCGAACCCGACCTCAATAGGACTATTATACGCTGCCCGCAGTGCATAGTCAAGAGCGAAACCGCAGGTCAAGAGGGTTATCGGTTGGAATCGAAGGCCAAGGAGGCCCGTGATTCGAGTGCGAAGTTGGCTTCGGAACACGATAGTCAAATGTCAAGGGATTCCGCCATTGAGGAAATAACGGAAAAGGAGGAGACGCATGAAACTGGTAATCGCTGAGAAACCGATGCTCGCACGCGACATCGCCCGCGCCATCTGCGGTAAGGAGGTATCGGAGTCGGCGCGGCTGCCCATTTCGGGCAACGGGTACACGGTCACGGCTTGCGTGGGGCACCTGCTTGAGCTGGTGGACCCCGAGACGGTCAATCCTGCTTGGGGGAAACCATGGTCACTCGACGTGCTGCCCATCGAGATTCCAAACTGGAAGAAAGAGCCGGTGGGCGACAAGTGCGAGCTGGTCGAGAGCATCCGGGAATTGCTGGAAGAAGCGGATTCGGTCATCAACGCCGGTGACCCGGATGATGAAGGTCAGCTCATCGTCGATGAGGTCCTTGATTACCTCGGGTACACTGGCAAGGTCGAGCGCGTCTACGTCAATGACAACATCGAGAAAAACATCGTCAAAGCGTTCGACCATCTCGTACCGAATGAGGAGTGCCGTGCGTGCGGTGATGCGGCATATGCCCGTCAGATGGCCGACATGTGCTTCGGTGTGAACGAGACCCGCCTTGCGACCAAGCGCCTTGAGGGGCTGTTTTCCGTCGGTCGCGTTCAGACCCCGACCCTCGGGCTGGTGGTCAACCGCGATGAGCAGATTGAGCATCATGTCACCCGCAAGTTCTACGAGCTGACCGCCACCGGAGGTTGCCCGGATACGGACACCAAGCCCACCTTCAAGTTCAAGCCGGGAAAGGACATGCTCTCTGGCGAGAAGCACGTCTTCGATTCCACCCCGCTGGAAGCCATCAAGGCGAAGCTGGACGGGTCCGATGCGACCTTCACCACGGTCATCGCGGAGAAGACTGAGAACCCACCACTGCCCTACAACCTGACGGTGCTGCTATCGGACATGAGCGAGCGTTTCGGGTTCACGGCTGCGAAGACCCAGCAAATCACACAGGATTTGCGTGACAATTACAAGGCGATAACCTACAACCGCTCGGACTCCCAATACCTCAAGGAGGAGCACTTCGCTCAGGCACCGGTGGTGCTGGCGCAGGCCATGGAGAATGTCGGGGCAACATGGCCGCTCGACTACTCCATCCACTCCAAGGCGTTCAACGAAAAGAACGTGACCGCTCATCACGGCATCATCCCGCAGGAAATCGTGGCCCCCGTGAGCGACATGACCGAAGATGAAGCGAAGGTCTACACCGCCATCGTGGAGCGCTACGCCGCGCAATTCCTCTCTCCCGCCATCTACGACGTGAGTACAAGTTCCTTCGACGTGGAGAGCGGGACTTTCCAAGCCGTCTCCACTCACCTGCGCGAAGCCGGGTTCAAGTCCGTGTTCCCCCACATGAGCAAATCTGGAAAGGCGAACGGCGATGGTTCCAAAACCCCTTGGCTCCCAGAGGGAACCCATCACCTCACCGCAATCGCATGTGAAATCACCGAGGGTGAGACTACACCGCCCGTTCCCTACACGGAAGGCACTCTCATCGCCGACATGGCATCCATTGCCAAGTACGTCACAGACCCCGAGGTTGTGGAAATCTTGAAGCGCAAGGACGACGGCAAGAAGGGCGAGCACGGCGGAATCGGCACCACGGCCACCCGCGCCTCCATCATCGAGAAGTTGAAGGAACGCGGGTACCTTGAGGAAGTCGAAAAGGGCAAGACCGTGCAACTCCGCTCCACTGACAAGGCCAAGGCGTTCTACCGCCTCCTGCCGCCCGAGATTCGCGGAGCTGACGTGACTGCCCGCTGGTGGCTCATCCAGCAGGACATCGCCGAGGGCAAGGCGAATGTGAACGATTTGCAGCACAGCGTTATCGAGGTCTTCAAGAGCCATCAGGACACCGCCTACATCGGCGCGAGCATCGCGCTCAAGGCCACGGTCGTGGGCAAGTGCCCCATCTGCGGCGCGGATGTGGTTCAGAAGAAGGGCAAGGAGAGCGGTAAATTCTATTACACCTGCTCCACGAACAAGAGCGAGCCGCAGGAGGACGGGACTTGGAAGCAAGTGGCCGGTTGCGGCTTCAAGCTCGCGGTATGGTGCGGTAAACGCCTCACCGCAAAGCAGGTCGCCGCTCTGCTCGAAGGGAAGATAATCGAATTGAAGGGCTGCAAGTCCAAGACCACGGGCAAGACCTTCGACTGCATGGCGAAGCTCAAGAAGGACGGTACGATAGAGCCTATATTCGACAGCAAGCCCAAGGGCAAGTACAACAAGGCAAGGAGATAGCACATGGACATGGTGAATGACGACAAGGACATCCGCCTCGACACTGCGGAGGAAGTCAAGAAGGCACTGCTCTCCGGTGCGGACCTCTACAACACCGAGACCGGAGAGTTCTGGTGGCTTTACAACGCAACGGACTCCATCGCAACGGCGACCATCCACCTCGATGACCCGAACCTGCTGGCGGTCGTCGATAACCCCGATTTCGACCTGTATGAGGACATCGTGGGCGGGCTGAACTACACGGGTTACATCACCGACAGCATCGAGACCATCATCGAGAACGGCGAAGAGAATGCTCCGCTAATCGACCCACGCGATGAGGTGTTCGCTCAAATCGCCTCCGAGGACGGTTGGGTCATCGCGTCCCCCGAGAACGTGAGAAAGGCCGTGCAATCGCACATGGCTGAAAATGGGGCCGATGCCCCCGGAAAGGAGAACGGCATGGACAAGACCGCAGAAATCGCCGCGTGGAAGGAGAACCACGTCCCCATCGACCGCAACGGTGATGACGCGCTCGTGATGCACAAGATGGCCGACGGCAGCCGCGAGTTCATCGTCGCCCACGGCTACGATGAGGAGACCGGGCACTGGGGTCACGGCACCTACTACGATTCCCTCGCCAGCGCGGCGGCGGACCTTGAGGGACGCGCCATCTCCACCCCCGGTATGGAGGTCATCTGCCCCGACTTCTGGTACCGCGATGACATCGAATCCGCCCTTGAGGAAGCCGGTCTCGAAGTGAACGACGCGAACGTGGATGCCGCGCTCGAAGCCCTCGACCTCGACGGCGAACCGATTTTAAGCAATTTCCACGAACGCCTCGCCGAGACGGGCAACGAGATGATTGCAGATGCGGTGGACAACATCGAGCCGAACGGTGGCGACGGCGATTCCCCCGAGGCCTTCGTCGATAGGGGCATCTCCCTGAAAGCCGAGGCCGAGTCCATGCGCAGGGCATCTCAGGCGCTCTCCGCCGACGGGTTGGTCGATGAGCGCGAGCCTTCCTTCACCCCCGACCTCTCTTAGGAGACCCCGGTGATGGACGTGAACTCGGGGTACATCGGTCACTCGATGTCACGACGCGCCGCCGAGGCTTATGAGGACGGCGAGATGCCGAAGAGCAAATGGACGAAGAAAGCCATGGTCGCGGCCATCCAAGCCTATTGCGATGAGTTCGACATGTTCTTCGCCCCCGATGTGCTCAAGGGCATGCACAAGGATGAGGTGTTCGAGCGGTTCTTCCACAAATCCTCGTGGCATCACACCTCCAAGTTCTTCAACGAGACGGATTTCTACAAACTCGATGAGGATGCGGTCTGCGGGTCATTTCGACCGATGAACCCGACCGAGGTCGCGGAGCGCGATGCGGTGCGCAGACAGGCCATCGAGAAGGAGTGGGCTGAACGCGAGGCCATGCGGGTTGCGAGGATTGAGCAGTTGGACCGTCATCGTGCATACCGAGAGGAGCATGGATTCGCCCCCGACACGGTGGCCGCGTTCGCCCATGAGCACCCCGAGTGCTGCCATGAGCGCGTGAGCCGCAAGGGCAACCGCATACTCTCCTACATCGACTACCTTGGGCATGAGCAGGTGTGCCCCATCGACCGAATCGGCGAAACCCATCTCCACGGTTTCGATGCGACCGAACCGGGCAGCTTCGACAGGGCAATCGAGTGTCACCAGTTGCACAGTACGCGCGGAATGCCCGGTGACGACCGCATCACCCTCGGGGGCGAGGCTCAAGCCATGAAGGCCGCGTCAGCCGAGATGGCGGATGGCGCGGGAAAACATGACATCGGGCTAGATGCCCGGTAAGGAAAGGACGTGATGGAATATGTCGGCAATCGAACATGAACCCGGTCGGATACCGTCAGAGGCCGTCGAGCTAATCAAGAGCCTCTATGTGGTCGAAGGCGCTATGGCCCAAGACCACGGCCTCGATTACCTCTTCGGGAACATCGAAATCCTCACCGCACTCACCCGCGATATGCTCCACCGCGAGGCCGAGCATGGTCAATGGGTTGGTCAACTTGACCGCCTGACGGCACGGTGCGAGGAGATGCGCGGCGATGAGGAATGGGATTGCCGGGACACCGATGCCCTCGTGGACGGCTTCACAAGGGACATCGAGCGTGAGGCTGATGCTGCATCCGAGGTCGCCCGCATCAGGAGCGAACTGGCGATGTACAACGCCGCGTACTACAACCCTGAGACTGGCGACCTCATCGTGAGTTACCTTCGCGATTACGAGGACCCGACGGTCGAAGTGTTTTCGTATACCCCTGATGAACTCCTCGATGAGATAGCGAGGCAGGGCGGTGATTTGGAGAACCTTGAGCTGACCGCGCACGACATCACCGCAGACGGCGATTACAGTCATCATGTCGCGACCTACCACTCGACCGACGAACTCGCCGAGTCCGGTATCTTCGGCAAGGGAAACCTCATGGATGTATCGGGGGAAATCTCCCTCGCCGAAACGATGTCGAGCCTGAAATCTGACAAACCCGTCCCCGAAGGTCTTCTGAATATCGACAACGTGCGCGAGTGGTATACATCCGCCTTCCCCAACGATGAGCTTGGGGCCGAACTCAACCCCGACCTTACCTTCGATGACGCCCTCGCGGCGATACCGTCGGGTACCGGCTTTTACGATTCCATCGGCGGGGGCGATTCCGTGGTGCGCGAGCGCATCTTCGAGGAGCTGTGCAACCGCTATGGATACACCTACGATGAGGTCTATGATAGTTGGCTCAATGAGTCTCCCTTGCCCTCCCCCGCCATCTCACAGCAGCCCGAGAAAATCGCGGTCGCGGCGGGCTACCGCTTCAACCTCGTGGACACGCGTGAGACCTCCGGCATCGACCTCAAGGGCTGCGGCACCGTGGTCACCGTGGACGGCCATGATTACGAAATCATGAAGGGCGCGACCTACGAGGACTCCCGCAAGGTCGATGACCTGCTCGACTCCCACGGGGACAAGCCCATCTCCGATTACCGCAAGCGACCGCAGGGCATGAGCCTCAGGCAGGCCGTTAGGGAGGCCCGCGAGGCATCCGCCAAGCTCGCAGAGGAGAACGGCGGCACCGACGACCCTGACGGCAAGGATGAGCGCTAGGAGGGATGCCCAGATGGTATCTGAACGCGACACCTACCTCGACGCGGATGACACCACCGTCTCCGTCACCCAATCGCTCCTCGACGCGCAGGCACCCTCGCATGACGATGCCGATGCGCATGAGGATGGCCGTGCCGTCCTGCGCGAGGCGGTTCAGGTGACCTCGCATGGGCGCGTGGTGTCGTGCGCGGTGCATGAGCGCCCAGTCTCCATCCATGGGGAATCGACCCGCGCCCGCGCGGCGGCTGCCGCGTTGGCCGCGCATGTGGATGCCGAGGATGAAGTCGAGGAAAAGGAAGACAAGCGCAGGAGCCGTTAGGGCAACCGCTACCCAGATGGTGTGGTTTCCCTTCACCACCTGCCGTTTGATATACAATATAGGGTGTCTTAGGCACTCTATGGACAGAAAGGATGAGTGATAGACATGCCAGAGAACGCGAAGTACGCCAACGTCAAGATGCCTGCGGCGTTCCTCACGCCGCACGAGTTCACCGCCAAGGACGGTCGAACTTTCGAGAAGGCCTACGTTCATTTCCCGGAGGGCACCAAGGTCAATGGAATCGACCTCGGCCACTACTCCTGCGATGTGTTCCTCAACGAGCGCATGAAACAGCAGATGCTCTCCGGCGAGCAGGTCACCATCGGCTTCAAGGCCGACGAACCTGTTCAGGTCTGGACGGGCAAGGCCGGTGACGAGCAGAACCCGTACAAGAAGTACGAGGTCAAGCCTTGGGATTTGGTCAAGGGCCTCAAGGCAGCCAACGAGGGCTTCAAGGCCGAGAAGGCAGCTGAGCGCGAGGCTGCCAAGGAGCAGGGCGCGACCCTCAAGGGCGAGTCCGAGCAGATGCGCGAGTCCTCCGCCAAGCTGGCCGGGGACAACACGCCCGAGGAGCACGCCAACACCCGCTAGGGTCCAAGGAAGGGGGAATACGGTAGATGAAGGTCGAGGTGCTTTTCAAGAGCCACCGCTACGAGGAGTTCGATTCGTCCACGCAGACGTGCTCGGAGCCGTATCGCGGCAAGGGGCTGAACGTCCTCACCGACTGGAACCTCTATCTCGGCTCCCTTGAGGAGAACGGCATCATCCTCGTGCAGCACTGGTATGACGGGAACCCGGCATCCTCCCAAGGCAAGGTGACCTTGGAGGGGGTCGAGGTTCCCGCCTCCGTGCGCAAGGTCGGGTGCGCCATGCTGCTCGTCTCCCCTGACGAGCTGGACGAAATCGTGTGGCTCAAGAAGGACGGCGAGAAGCTGCTTTGGCGCGAGGGCGAAGACCTCATCAACGGCGAGCGCTTCTTCGCGCAGGAGCAGCTTTGCTACTCCGATGAGACCACCAAGTCCATCAACCGCCGCGCCGTGGCGGTCTACGATTACCTCGCGAACGCCCACCCGACGTGGGACGAGGATGAGGTGGCCGAGAGCATGGGTTACACCGCATCGGCCATCCGCCGCATCCGAGATGCGGAGCTATGCCAAGACCCCGAGTTCATCGAGGTCGAGGACGAAGATGACACCGATGAGGCCGACGTGGATGCCGGGGACGGCATCGGCGGCTTCAACTTCGGTTAGAGATAGCAATCAGGCAAACCACCAAGCAATCAAGAAAGGAGTCTTTCATGGAACGAATCTTCTGCAAGATTAAACGCGTGAAGCGCAAGCTCGATGGCAAGCGCATCACCGCGAAAGTCATGTCGGCAGTGCTCATCGCCAGCTCCATGCTCAACGCGTTCGCGCCCGTCGCGGCATACGCAGCCGAGCCGGAGCTTGCGACCGTCTCGCTCTCCGAGACCCAGCACGGCAAGCTCTCTTTCGACGGCACCGAGGACATGACGCTGGCCGTCGAGGTCGGCACCGATGTCACGGTGAACGTCACCCCGGATGAGGGGTACTTCTCCGACGGCATCACCGTGTTCAAGGGTGAGGAGGACGGTTCCGCCGTCGATGTCAAGGAGGGCAAGGCCACCTTCACCGTGGAGGGCGACACCATCGTCACCTCCACCTTCTATGAGAACGGCAGCGCCGGTTCTGCGGCATTCAAGTCCGTGGATGTCGATGAGGGCAAGGCCGTCACCAGCGTCGAGAGCTACATCCGCGACCATGCGGATGCCCAGTACGTCGGCGAGGGCGATGAGTTGACCCGCGCGGATGTGCTCACCGTGACCACCTCCGTGGTCGATGGCGGCAAGCTCCCCGACGCGACGCTGGACAAGCTCTGGGCCGATGAGGACGGCGACGGCTTCTCCGAGCACTGGGACGCGCTGCTCTCGCAGCCGGTCTCCCATGCTGTGCTCTTCGAGGTTGACCCGGATGCCGACTACTACGTCGGCTGGGCCGGTGCGGACATCGCGAACGCCAAGCTCACCGATTGGGGAGCTTCCGATAACAACGCCGACGCGAAGATGCGCGAGGGCTTTATCGTGGACGAGGCCACCGGTCTCGTGTACGTGCCCAAGTCCTACACCGAGCTGAACGACAAGGGCGAGCCGATGGTGGCCTCCTCTCGAATCCAGCTCGTCTACACCGTCGAGGGCGAATCCGCTGAGGCCGTCTTCGACTTCAACAGCACCGCCACCGATGTTCGCGGCGATGTCGCCGGTAAGGGCAAGGTTTCCCTCCCCGTTACCGCCGCGTCCACCAAGGTGACCCTCGCGACCGATGATGTGGCGCTTGATTCCCTGACCGGGCGCACCATCGACAGCGTGACGGTCAACGGCATCGAGTACACGCCCGACATGGGCATGTGGCAGTACAACGCGGATACCGGCTCGCTTGAGTTCGCCATGGCCCCGGCGGGCATCCATGCCATGAACGTGAAGATGTCCGATAACTTCGGCAAGGGGGTCGCCAGCTTCTTCCGGATGCCCGAGCCTCGCATGTCCGTGAACAACATCGGCACATGGGAGTTCAAGAGCGCCCCATGGGCCGGTATGACCTTCCGCACGCAGGGAATCAACCGTTACACCACCAGCACTGCCGGTCGCCATCTCCCCGCTGTCGAGAACCCCAGTGGTGGAAAATATGAAAACAAGACCATCTTGCAAGCCATGGGTTGGCAAGGCGTGGACCTCTCCCGACTCGAAGCCGGTAGGTACTCCATCGAGCGTGGCTGCGACATCTTCGCACAGGACACCGGCACGGTGAAAATCAACCAGCAGGCAAATCTTGCTCTCACTTGCGGTCACGTCGGTGTCGGCACGAACTTCGAGAACAATCCCAACGCCAACATCGGGGGCGATGAGGATGGCGACGGCAACGAGTACACGGACCGTTACGGTCAACACATCCGCGTCTTCTCCGTCTCCGGCGGCGAGGCCATCATCGGCGTGACGGTTCCCACTAGCCATTCCCAAGCCGGTGCAGGTTTCTTCAAGATTGGCTGGCGCGTAATCGCCGGTCACATCAGCTTGCACAAGACCAGCGCCAACCCCGGCATCACCGACGGCAACGACTGCTACTCCCTTGAAGGCGCGGAGTTCACCGTGTACAACGGTGCCGGTTCTCCCGTGGGCACGCTGGTGACCAACGCCAACGGCGACACCAACACCCTTGAGCTTCCCGAGGGCACCTATACGGTGCGCGAGACCAAGCCGCCCAAGGGCTATCTGCCCGCCCCCGACCAGCAGGTTACGGTCCACGGTGGACAGACCACCACGGTGCAGGTGCAGGACAAGCCCTCTGGCGACCCGATGCGCATGGTCGTTGGCAAGTATGACGGCGATAAGGAGTACAACGACAACAACCTGCCGCAGGGTTCCGCATCCCTTGAGGGGGCGGAGTTCACCATCGAGTACTTCGACACCGTGGAGTATGACAATTACGAAGCTCTCAAGAAAGCCGGTGTTAAGCCGACTCGTAGTTGGGTGGTTCGTACTAATAAAAACGGTAAAGCCCTTCTCTCCAAAGAATATCTTGTTTCGGGGGATGAGCTTTACACCGACAACGGTTTCGTTACTATTCCCCGTGGCTCCGTAGCTGTCTACGAATCCAAAGCTCCTAACGGTTACAAATTAAACAAGAACGTGAGCTTCCAGAAGATTCAGGAAAAGCCTCTTGATGGTGTCACGACCTTCAACCTTCCTGAAATCCCAGAGACGGTGATTCGCGGCGGCGTGTCCGTCCAGAAGCTCGACTCCGAGACTGGGCAGACCCCGCAGGGCGGTGCTAATTTCAGCGGCATCACCTTCTCCATCATCAACGACAACCCCAACGCGGTCACGGTCGATGGCAAGAGCCGCAACCCCGGTCAGACGGTGAAGACCATCGTCACTGATAAGAACGGCGTGGCGAAGACCTCCGCGGACTGCCTGCCTTATGGCAAGTACATCATCCGCGAGTCGGATACAAACGACGGATACCTCAACACCTCCAACGAGATGCGCGTAACGGTCTCTGAGGACGGTAAGATGTATTCCTTCACCGCCAAGGATGACATCGTTCTCGGTGGCGTGAAAATCACCAAGCACGACATCGAGACCGGCACCGGCGACCCGCTCGGCGGCGCGTCCCTCGACGGCACGAAGTTCGAGATTAAGACCCTTAACGAGAAGCCCGTCATCGTCTCCGGCGTGACCTATACCAAGGGTCAGGTCGTTCATGCCCTAACCATCAAGGATGGCGAGGCGAGCACCAGTGCTCATCTGCTGCCCTTCGGTCTCTATTCCATCCAAGAGGTCAAGGCCGGTGAGGGTTACCTGCTCACCGATGGCGAGCCGCACGAGTTCCGCATCGCCAAAGACGGCGTGCTGGTGAACCCCTTCGACGGCGCGTTCGAGAATCAGGTCATGCGCAGCGACCTTGAGTTCACCAAGAAGGGCGATGACGGTCAGGACCGCCTCGCGGGTGTGGCCTTCAAGCTCACCTCCAAGACCACCGACGAGAGCCATGTGGTCGTGACGGATGAGAACGGCTACTTCTCCTCCGCCTCCTCTTGGAACAAGCACACCCATGAGACCAACGCCAACGACTGGGCGCTGGATGCAGAGGATGTCATCGACAGCTCCAAGCTGGATGCCACCGCAGGCGTCTGGTTCGGCGGCACCACGCCGGATGACTCCAAGGGTGCACTGCCCTACGACACCTACCTCATCGAGGAGCTTCGCTGCTCCGCCAACGAGGGCTACCAGCTCATCGAGACCTCGGTCATCGTGAGCCGCGACGGCAAGGTGTACGACTTCGGCACCCTCACCGACGTGAAGGCCTCCATCACCACCAAGGCATACGACCCGATGGATGGTGACTCGAACATCGGCATGGGCAACTTCCTCACGATTGAGGACAAGGTGGCCTACGCCAACCTCTTCCCCGGTCGCAACTACAAGCTGGTTGCGGAGCTGCACGATGCCAATACCGGCGACCTGCTGTCCGAGGACGTGACGGAGCACACCTTCACGGCTCAGGAGCCTAGCGGCTTCGAGGTCGTTTCCATCAATGTTCCCGAGACTTATCAACATGCCGGTGAGACCATCACGGTCTACGAGAAGCTGTACGACGAGGGCGGTTCCCTCATCGCCAAGCACACCGATAAGGACGACGTGAACCAGCAGGTCACGGTCATCGCCCCTGAAATCGGCACCACCGCAGTGGATGGCGCAGACGGCGACAAGCTCGTCTCCACCGACGATGCGGCCACGGTGGTCGATACCGTCCATTACAAGAACCTCATCCCCGGGCGCAGCTACGCACTCGTCGGTGCCCTCTTTGTGAAGAAGACCGCCGAGAATGGAGAAGTCACCGGTGATGTGCTTACGGTCGATGGCGCTCCTGTGGTGTCCTACACCACCTTCACGCCCGAGACCGCAGACGGCGATGCCGATGTGACCTTCACCTTCGACTCGCTGGCACTCAAGGACGGAACCCAGCTCGTGGCAGCCGAAGTACTCTTCGGCATCCCATTGGAGCCAAGTGACCTCACCGAGCCTGATGCCGACACGCTGCTCGAATTGATGGAGAATGCCGAAGACGTCTCCACTTTCCTCGCCGAGCATTTCGACATCGAGGACTTGGGTCAGACGGTCACCATCAAGAACCCCAAGATTGCCACCACCGCGCTGGATGGCATCGACAACGACAAGAACGTGGTCGCCGACAGCGAGACGGTCATCGTGGATACCGTCGAGTACCACAACCTCGTCCCCGGCAAGGAGTACACCCTCAAGGGTTCCATGCAGGTGAAGGGCGAGAAGGACGGCAAGCCCGTCGCGACGCCCCTTGAGGTGGGCGGCGAAGCCGTCACCGCAGAGACCACCTTCACCCCCGAGGCTGCACACGGCACGGTCAACGTGACCTTCGCCTTCGACTCCCGCGACCTTGAGGACGGCACCCAGCTCGTGGTGTTCGAGAACCTTGAGCGAAACGGCAATGTGCTCGTGACCCATGAGGACATCGAGGACATCAACCAGATGGTGGTCGTGACCGTCCCCGGCATCTCCACCTCCGCACGCGACGGCATCGACGGCGACAAGGATGTGGTCGTGGATGATGAGACCACGGTCATCGACACCGTGGAGTACAAGAACCTCGTCCCCGGCAAGGAGTACACCCTGAACGGCAAGCTCTACTCCAAGAGCACCGGCAAGCCCCTGATGGTGGGCGACAAGCCCGTCACGGGCCAGACCGTCTTCACGCCCGAGAAGGCCGACGGCAAGGTCGAGGTGACCTTCACCTTCGACTCCCGTGACCTTGAGGACAAGACGGACATCGTGGTGTTCGAGAGCCTTGTGCGCTCCGGCACCGAGCTTGCGTCCCACGCCGACATCGACGATAAGAACCAGACCGTCACCGTGACCCATCCTGAAATCGGCACCACCGCCGTGGACGGCGCGGATGGCGACAAGAACGTCATCACCGATGACACCACCGAGGTCATCGACACCGTGGAGTACACGGGCCTCATCCCCGGCAAGGAGTACACCTTGAAGGGCACCCTCCATGTGAAGGTGACCGATGAGGAGGGCAAGGTAACGGAGAAGGCCCTTGAGGTGGACGGCAAGCCCGTCACCGCTGAAACCACCTTCACCCCCGAGAAGGCCGACGGCAAGGTCGATGTGGTGTTCCACTTCAACTCCCTGACCATCCCCCACGACACGGAAATCGTGGCCTTCGAGTCCCTTGAGAAGAACGGCGTTGAAATCGCCGCCCATGCGGACATCGAGGACAAGGCGCAGACCGTCACGGTCAAGCACCCGTTCATCACCACCTCCGCGTTGGACGGCATCGACGGCGACAAGAACATCGTCACCGATGACGAGACGGTCATCGTGGACACCGTGAAATACTCCGGTCTCATCCCCGACAAGGAGTACACCTTGAAGGGTTCCATGCAGGTGAAGAAGTCCGTCGAGGACGGCAACTTCACGGCGGAGCCTCTTGAGGTGGATGGCGAGCCGGTGACGGCTGAGACCACCTTCACACCCGAGACCGCCAGCGGCGAGGTCGAGGTGACCTTCACCTTCGACTCCCGCGCCATCGCCGACAAGACGGACATCGTGGTCTTCGAGTCCCTTGAGCGCACCGGCGTTGAAATCGCCAGCCATGCGGACATCGAGGACGGCAAGCAGACCACCACGGTCACCCGCCCGCAAATCGGCACCACCGCGCTGGACGGCCATGACGGCGACAAGAACGTCGTGACCGACGGCAAGACCACGGTCATCGACACCGTGGAGTACAAGAACGTCATCCCCGGCAAGACCTACACCTTGAAGGGCAGCCTCCATGTGAAAGTGACCGACGAGGAGGGCAACTTCACGGAGAAGCCTCTTGAGGTGGACGGCAAGCCCGTCACCGCTGAGACCACCTTCACGCCCGAGAAGAGCGACGGAAAGGTCGAGGTGACCTTCACCTTCGACTCCACCGGCATCCCGCAGGACACCGAGATGGTCGCATTCGAGAGCCTTGAGAAGAACGGCGTCGAGCTTGTGGCCCACGCCGACATCGAGGACGGCAAGCAGACCACGACCGCCCATGTGACGGGCATCTCCACCACGGCCACCGACGGCCTCGATGGGGACAAGAACGTCATCGCGGATGCGGAGACCACCATCACCGATGAGGTGGCCTACGAGAACGCCCTGACCGGCATCGGTTACACCATGACCGGTATCCTCATGGATGCCGAGACCGGCCTTCCCATCCTCACGGGCGATGGCAGCGAGAAGTACACCGAGGCGGATGTCGCGGCGTTCATGCAGCAGCTCCTCGACGTGCTCGGACTCTCCGCGCAGGATGAGGATGAGGGTATCGCCGACATCGTGGTCTCCGATGAGACCGCCGAGGACGGTTCGGTGAAGAAGTCCCAGACCGTGCGCGTCCATGCGGACGGCACCTTCGAGGTCATCGACACCACCTATGAGACCGATGAGGACGGCCTGACCTCCGCCACCGTGAACACCACCGGCAAGGTGGGCTACGATGCCCTGACCGATGAGCAGAAGAAAGCCGTCTCCGACGTGGCCGTGCTCAAGGACTCCGGTATCGTGCTCAACTACTCCGCCACCGGCGAGCTGCCGGTGTCCATCGACATGGATGCCCTCGACAAGTTCATCGCCGACAACGAAGACCTCATCTCCCATCTGGTCTACCAGACCGCCGAGTTCACCCCGGAGAAGTACGACGGCACCGTGACCATGGACTTCCACTTCAACGCCAACGATGTCATCGACCGCCTCGGCGGCGAGACCAAGGACATCGTGGTGTTCGAGGTCATGTCCAAGAACGCGGTCACGGATGAGGAGGGTTCCGCCCACGTCATCGTCGCCTCCGAATGCGACCTCGACTCCGAGGAGCAGACCGTGAACCTCGTGCCCACCATCATCGGCACCACCGCTACGGACAAGTCCGACGGCGACCACACGCTGATGGCCGGTAAGGATGCGGTAATCACCGACCGCGTGACCTACGAGGGCCTGATTCCGGGCAAGGAATACACCCTCAAGGCGACGCTCATGGACAAGAAGACCGGCGAGCTGCTGTCCATCAACGACCAGCACGTCACCGCCGAACTCAAGTTCACGCCCAACAGCCAGAACGGCACCATCGACATCGACCTCGGCAAGTTCGACGCCTCCTCCCTCGACGGCCACGACCTCGTGGTGTTCGAGGAGCTGTACAAGCAGACCGAGCAGGGCAACGAGGCCACCGAGGTTCTGGTCGCCGAGCACAAGGACATCGACGATGAGGGGCAGACGGTCACCGTGACCACCACGCCTCCCGGCGGGTTCTTCGGCAAGACCGGCGGCAACGACTTCTTCATCGTGGTCTCCATCGCGGCACTCGCCGTGCTCGCGTGCGGCTGCGCCTACTACGGCATCAAGAACCGCCGCGCCGCGAAGGCCGAGGATGCCGCAGCCGATGAAAGCGGCGACACTGACAACGGGGATGTCTCGGGCGACTCCGAGGCCTAACCCACTGCACATGCTGCGGGCGCGTCCATGTAAATGGGGAGCGCCCGCCCTATCCCAGAAAGGGGGACACCCATGGATGACAAGAACCGTCTGAACGACGGAGAGAAACCGCAGACCCCCGCCGACCGCGAGGCCAAGGCCAAGCGTCGCATCCTCGTCGGTATCGCGGCGGGTGCCCTGCTCATCACCGGCGGCATCTACCTGTCCGGCAGGCAGGGCGGCACGCCCACAGCTCCCGGCTCCGGCACCACGACCGGCCAACAGGAGCAAGTCGATGGCGAGAAGCCCTGCGAGCACGACTGGACGGTCACCTACAAGACGGTGCATCACGACGCGGTGACCCACACCGAGAACGTCCCACCGGTCTACGAGGCCAAGACCAGCTACCACACCGTGTGCAACGACTGCCAGCAGACCATCGACGGCATCGCCGATGCGCATATCAAGGACACCGGTCACTCCGGTTACTCCACCAACGTGCCCATCACCGGCGAGGTGCTGGTGAGCGAGGGCTTCACACGCGAGGTCACCGATTCCCCGGCCTACGATGAGTCCGTGCCGGACAAACTCGTCTGCACGCTCTGCGGCGAGGAGAAACCGGCGGCGGTCGAGTAGCGACCCTCTCTCTCAAGACCCGGCATCCTGCAATCGGGGTGCCGGGTCTTTCTCATGGAGGCGATTCAAAAGCCAGAAACGACGGATGATATGATTAGAAGCTAGGAGGTGAACGGAATTGAAGAAGAGAAAAAAATCACGCATAGCTTTCGCAGCCGCAGCGGTTTTCCTGCTGAGCGCCGCAGCGATGTTCGCCTTCCTCCTCTATTGCAGGCAGGCGGCGCATACACCGCCCTCGCCAGACGCGGCCCACGAGTCCACGGTGGAGGACGGCGATGGGTTTCCTGCGGTCGATTGGGATTACTGGCAGGACATCAACCCGGATGTCATCGGCTGGGTCACCATCCCCGGCACCACCGTGGACTCCCCCATCCTGCAAGCCCATGGAGACGCCCCCGGCTATTACCTCAAGCACGACGTGTACGGCAACTACAACCCAGCCGGTGCCATCTACCTTGATGCCGATTGCGAGGAACTGGGGCTGTCCAGCCGCAACGCCGTCATCTTGGGGCATCATTTCTGGAACGACAAAAAGGTTGCCCCAATGGGTACCGTCGCCGATTATAAGGATGTAGACTTCGCCCGAGAACATCCCCTCGTCCTTATCCAGACCCCGACTTCGAAGATGACCTACGAGGCGCGGTTCGCGCAGATAGTCAACGGTCGCGAGCGCAACAAGCGCATCGACTTCGAGGGCGAGTCGGACTTCCGTGCATGGTACGGCGAATCGCGTGCGAACGCCGCCATGGTGCTCGATGCCGAGACGGAGCCGGGTCAGGTCATCTCGCTCGTCACCTGCTCCTACAACATCTGGGTCGATAATGAGCGCACCGTCCTCGTCACGAGTATGCAAGAAACGGCCAAGAATCAAGCCGAAAATACGCAAATCGCACCAGACGCATTCTGAGTCTTCTGGCGGCAATCCGACATACGGCTGGCATCATCATAGGCCCGACCCTCTCAACGCCCCGCAGACGCGATTCTGCGGGGTCGTTTTTCTTGCAACCTTCTGAAAATCAGCATCGGGTCGCCGTCCATGCGCGTTGATATAATGATGCCATCGGCTGACGCGGAAAGGACTGAAATGAAAGAGCAGAAGAAATCGAAGTCGCTTGAAATCGTGGAGAAGCAACGTGCGCTCGTGGTCGAGAAGATTATCGAGGACATGAAGCGCGACGGACTCCATTGGTCGGAACCGTACATCCCCTCCCTCAGCCCCCACAACCCGGTATCCGGCACGGTGTATCAGGGCGGCAACCGTTTCCACCTCGGTTTCGTGGGCTACATGCGAGGGTTCACGGACAACCGCTGGTGCACCTTCAACCAGATTCGCGATAGCGGCTGGCACCTCAAGAAAGGGGCCAAGGCCGCGCTCATCGAGAAATGGCGCGAGTTCTCCATCAAGGAGGAGAACAAGGACACGGGTGAGAAGGAGGTCACCGGCCACTACCTGCGATGCGTGGGCTATTGGAACGTCTTCAACGCCAGCGAGATTGAGGGCATCCCCGCCCCACCGGTACCGGAGCATGTGAGCGACCGCACTGCCGCCATCGCGGGCGACCTCATCCTCTCCTCCCGCTGCCCCATCGTGGAATCCATGCGCTATCAGGGGAGCGCCGGTTACGCCCCCGGCTCCGACCGAATCCTCATCGCCCCGCGCGAGACCTTCCTATCGGATGAGACGTTCACCCGCGTGCTGCTGCACGAGATGACCCATTCGACCGGGCACCCCTCCGCCCTCAATCGCGGCTGCAACACTGACTTCGGAAGCCCCGAGTACGCGCAGGAGGAGCTTGTGGCCGAACTCGGCTCCCTTTTCCTCTCCGCAGACCTCGGCATCCAGAACGCCGACTACGAGGGGGAGCATTACGAGAACCACGTCTCCTACCTGCAATCGTGGATGCACGCGCTGGAAGACGACCCATCCTACCTGTTCAAGGCGGCGGCGAAGGCCGATAAGGCGGGCACCCTCATCATCGGGCGCTACAACGATGTCTTGGAGAAGCGCCGCGACCGCGACGTGGAACGCGCACCCGAGAAGGTGTCCCTCAAGGGTGAAGTCGCAGCGATGAAGGGCGCGTCGAAGAGCCACGATGAGCAGGTCAAAGCGCCTGAAATCGCGGTCTCCGCACGATAGAAAACAGTTGTGGAAATGGCTAAAATGTAGTATAATAGTAGTGTAGAAAGCTACCAAACTTTAGATATAGGAAGTGACTAAGAGAGAGGTGAAGTAGGATGAAATATACACTGAAAGTGATTGAACCGACTCCATGGAGCTTCACCATCGAGTTCGATGAGGACAAGGCGAAGCGCAACGGGTACGACATTCAAACCCTTTACGATTACACCGACAGGAACGTCTCTCGGTACGGATGTGTCCGCATCGCACAAGGGACTTGGAAGGCGGCTGACGGCAAAGAGGTCGAGTCGCAGTGCCTCGCGTTGTCGCTCCTGTCCAGAGCCGGATGGGTCATGCGCAACATCAAGTCCATGACCGCCTTCGAGGACGACTGCGATGAGCAGGTTGACTACCTCGATGTCTTGCGCCGTAACAATCCAGAGCGCTTATACGCATGACGGCGATGATGTACCATGTCGCACAAACGCAAGGCGTTCAATTTCGATTTGGATAACGGGAAGTTGGAGGAGTTATATCCTTCTCCTTCCGGCAGTACCACGAGTTACAACAACGCATGGTCGAAAATCAAGGCTTTCATGGAGGCCAACGGATTCGAGCACTCCCAGTATTCGGGATACGAATCTATCCATGGAATGTCCTATGCCGACGCGTTCTCGGTTTTGGAGAGACTGCAAGAGACGTTCCCATGGTTCAGGGAATGCGCTCAAGCTGCCACCCTCACCGAAATCGGCAAGCGCCATGATGTCCTTGAACATCTTGACCATATCAATGATGAGATGGAACTTCCAGATGAGCCTGAACCTCATGTATCCCTTCAATCTGAGATGAAGGTCATGAGGGAGGCAGCAAGGGCATTAGAGAACAACAGCGGGCGGAATCAAGGACCACAGATAAAGAATAGCGAACGATAATGAGTAAGCGAGGTGAAGACAGATGAAGTACAAGATGGTAATGGGATACAGGATTCCAGACACAGGAAAATGGTGGAAAGTAAAGATGGTCACGGCGGGAATCATCGCGGGGTTGTTCTCTACGATAGTCGCCTACGTCTTCTATAAGAAAACAGTCCCCGACTTCCCAGTAGCCAAGTTCGCCATGAAGTATAGCCTGATAGGAACTGGAATACATCTCTTTCTATTCTGCCTTCTCCCGATGCTTTCGACACTGGTACCATATCTCTAATATGCAAGCTACTCTGACCCCGGTCATATGGCCGGGGTTTTCTAAGAAGCTCCTGCTAAGCATAACCACAGGTAGACGCTAGAATAATGAGATTACAAATATGATATAGTATAATAGCAATATATGTATATAGAATGATTTGAGGAGGGATAGTTATGACCGACATAAAGTACACGTTAATGAATAAGAACAGGCCCGTCCTCGATTTCCTTTATGACTTGGAAACCCATCGCGTCGTGAAGATTATCGAATCACGGGAGCTGGCTTATGCCCCACCGGCGATTCTCGACATGAAGGGCAATGCCACGAGGGCGAACCTCGATAGCTGGTGGCACAGGAGGGCAATCCCCGCTTCGCGTGCCCAGATTCAGCGCCTTATGAGCGAACTGAACATCGACAGCACCCTCGCGCTCGCCGAGAAAAACTTCGGACTCTCCCTCTCCGACCGCTACTGGATAAACGATGCCGAGAACCCGCAGAAATGGGATGACATCAATTTCTTCGATAACAACTTCACGGATGACCTCGGCTTTCTCACCTTGGGGCAGGACTCCTCAACCGACAACCCCAACCTCATGTCACCGAACTCGACCGTCGGCGGCGACCTGAGCAAGAAATGGACGATAGTCGATGGCTCGCGCATGCTCGTTAAGAGCGGCACGGGTTTCACCAATCAGGAGGTCTATAACGAGGTAATCGCCACGATGCTGCATCGGCGGCTTCTCGATGAGGGTGATTTCATACCGTATGCACTGCATCAGGAAGGCAGGCGGACTTTCTGCGCTTGCCCGAACATGCTCCGTGAGGATGAGGAGCTGATACCCGCACTGCATATCATACAGAACCGCAGGAAATCGAACTCGCAGAACGATTACCAGTTCCTCGTCGAATGCCTTGAGGGTCTTGGTTTGGAGGATGTCGAGACCTTCCTGTCCAAGATGTTCACCTGCGATTGCATCATCGGGAACTTCGACCGCCATTACCAGAACTTCGGTGTCATCAGGAACGTCGAGACGTTGGAGTACACCCGCATAGCGCCTATTTTCGACACCGGCAACAGCCTTTGGTGCAATGTCGAGGCCTTGGATACCGCGAGGGACTTCGAGTACATCGCGAAACCCTTTGGTCGCGGCCTGAGTCCCGAGAGGCAGTTGCAGCTCCTCTCCCACTTCGAGTGGTTCAGACCTGAGAAGCTGGACGGCTTCGCAGAGGAGGCCGTGGCCGTGCTGAAACTCAACCCCAATATGCCACCCGCCCGTATCGAGAGAATCGAGCGCGGCATCGAGAGGCAGATTGAAAGGGCGATAAAGCACATCGAGAGACAACCCAGCTACCAGTTGGCGCAAGAGCAGGCCCATCATATGTCACTCAAAGCCGAGGTAGAGGCCTGCCGAAACGCCTCAAGGGCATTGGAGACCGACATGGGAAAGAAGGACATTCAGAAAGGAGGCGATGAACGCTCATGCTGAACAACGATAAGTTGATTGAAGTCCTGACACACCAGAGGAAGAACGGCATTGACGACAGTGTGTACAAGATGATTCAATGCGACTTCGCCTATAACTCGAATCACATGGAGGGCAGCAGGCTCACGCCAGAGCAGACGAGGATGGTGTTCGGTCGGAAGACCATCAGCGGTGAGAACATCGCGCTGGATGACATCTGGGAAGCGAGAAACCACTTCGAGGCGTTCGATGAAATCCTTGAACGCAGTGATGAGCCGATTGATGCCGACATGCTGTTCTCTCTCCACCGGGTGCTGAAATCCGGGACATCCCAAGCGGCCAACCCTATGTACTCGGTCGGTGGATACAAGAGATACGAGAACGTCATCGGACATCTCGACCTACCGACCACACCGCCAGAGCAGGTTGCGGACGAGATAGACAAGCTGTTGTCCAAGTACGAAGACGGCAGCTCACATGAACTCGATGACATCTTGGAGTTTCATGTCGCCTTCGAGAGGATTCACCCGTTCAGCGACGGCAATGGGCGCATCGGACGCCTCCTTATGTTCAAGGAGTGCCTGCGAAACGACATCCCTCCGTTCATCATCACGGACGATTTGCGGGATTATTACATTCGCGGCCTCAGCATGTTCAAAGATGAGCGTGGCTGGCTTCGCGACACATGCCTGACCGCGCAAGACCGCTTCATCGCGAGATACCTGCCCATCGCGGAGTCATATGCCAAGGCGCTTGATGAAGCGCATATCGAGCAATGTGTCTCATTGAAGCAGGAATGCAAGGACTGCACGGCGGCAAGCCATGACAGCGACCTCAATCATGCACCTATCATCGACAAGGACGATAGGACGCGTTGAATAATATTAAAGCCTCGGCTCAAACCGGGGCTTTTCTCTCGCGTATAACCGGCGCGGAGCCGTTGTCAACGGGAGCGTGGAATACCGGAGCCTTGGCGAGGATATGCCGCGAAAGCCCGTTTACAGAAGGCTCACGGGGAATCCTCTCGGTGAAGGAAAGGAGGCCTCCTGCTTTCCCTGCTCTCCGGCGAGGATGGGTTCGGGTGAAACCCGAGATACGGGTCAAGGGACGCGTCCCTTGCGGGGTTCGGGGTGGAATCCCGAAATGAAGGACATTGCTTCTGTGAAAACTGATATATGACGAAGCCCCCGACAATCAGAGTCAGGGGCTTTTCTATACGAACATATCTGTATGCTCTATTTGGTGGCGGGACATCCAGAACACTTGTAACCAGTAGTCACCGTCTCATCCCAAGCGGGAGACACCTCAACCGTCTCATCCCAAGCGGGAGACACCTCAACCGGTTTTGTGCTATATGATTCGCAGGTGCCGTTAAGCATATGAGAATTAACTTCTGTCTGATTATTAAATACGGTTCCACAGTTATTGCAAACGGCGCGTGTCTCATACACCGCATCATGATGAATCGTCTGGTACTGCGCCTCATGATGCACGACCGTGGTCTGCGCAACCCAATTATGAGTGTGCTGCGGCTTGCTCCCGCCGCCACCATTGCTTGACCCACCGTTGGAGCCGGAGTTCCCTCCATTGACAGCGCTACCGCCATTACCGCCGGTCTCGGGCTTGGACGCACCTGCGTTCCCGCCTGACGCCTCGTCGGTCACTCCCTCCTCGGCCTTCTGGCCCTCCTCATCGACCTTGTCCTTGTCGGCGTTCGGGTTGGCCTTGGCGTTATCCTTCACCAACTCGATGACCTTGGTGCCCTTCGCACCGGTCAGGGTCTCGTCGCCCTTCTTCACGGCCTCGCCGATGGACTTCACGATGGCGTTGAGCGCATCTGCGTCGGCCTTGTCAGCCGCGATGGGCTTGAACTCGAAGGGCAGTTCATCCCCCGCGTCCTTCCCATCCTTTTCCTCGACCTCGGACTTCACCTTGGCGGTCTTGGGGACCTCGTAGGTGGAGCCGTCCTTGTCCACGGGGCTGATGAAGGAGACCTCGTACTCGCCCTCTGCTGACACGTCGAGCGCATGCGGCTCGTTCGCGTCGTAGGCGTGGTAGTAGTCCACCTTCTCTTCCTTGTTCACGATGTGGGCGATGACCGGCGAGGACTCGCCCTTCACCCAGCCGTCCGCCTTGGCACCGAGCTGGATGACCTGCTGCTCCTGCTTCTCAGTCTGCTCGATGGGCGTAGGCTCTTTCGGCTCCGGCTTTTGCGAAGCCGCGTACCAGACACCGCCTCCGATGAGGGCGATTGCCAGCAGCCCGCCGAGTCCGGCCATCACGGCCTTCTTCTTGTCGAACTCATGGCCGAAGAGCACGATGGTGCCCTTCTTCCCATCCTCATCCCCCTCGGCGGGAACGTGCGGCATCTGCTGCGTGCCCATCTCCTGCTTATCCTTATCGAAATCCTTCTTGTCTTCCATGACCAATCTTCCTTTCAATCCCGCGCCGTCCGGTCGGCGCTTTCTTTAACCTGAACTTATATGTATGCTCCCGCATCATCCGCACAGGATGTAATCACTTCTTATGAGAACATCTGCCAGACGATGTGGACCAAGATGAACAGCACGAGCATGAGCGCCGTCCACTTGATGAAATGGAACATGCGGTCGGGCAGGGTGACCATCGCAAGGCGCTCGATGCGGCGCTTCGACTCCAAGACCATCGTGTCGATGGCCTTCTTACTGCGCTGCGTCGCCTCGTCTATATTGCGAAGGGTTATCTCCTGCGCTTTCTCCTGCGCCTTGTTCACGCCGTTGAGCGCGGCCTGCTCTGCGGAATGGGTCTCGTCCTTGGCGCTGTTGTAAAGCTCCTCGACCCTATCGACCAGATTGCGCATCTCGTAGAGCGTCTGGTCCATCTTCTTCACAGCGCGTTTATTGTCCAGTCTGAAACCGGCAACCTCCTCACGTAGCTTGATGACCACCCCCACGATGTCATCCTCTACTAGGTCGCTATCATCCTTCGCCAACTTGCGCCCCGCAGCACGTGCATCGCGCACCTCCTCGGCAAGATGGATGACTCCGCTCATCGGCGGCTCTGTCCTATCATCTTCATCGACTTCCGGCTTCCTCAGATGCCTTGGCGCATGTCCATCGCCACGAATATCCTCATTGTCCAGTGCCATGTGCTTAACCCTCCTTCTCGCCCACCAGTCTGGTGCGGGTGTGGAAATCATCGCTTATAAGGCCGGTGCGCATGAAGTTCTGCAAGGCATCGGCGACCGTGATGGCGGTCTGGCCGTCATCGCACTGAGCTACGCAGCACCAGTTGCCCGGTCGATGCTCCAACGCATGGGCACGGCGCACCTCCACGACCCACTTCTCCTCCGCTTGCTTCTTACTCATAGAACTCCTCCTGCTCTTGATAATCCTCGCGATTGATGTATTCCGGGCAGTTGGACGGGCTGATGCGGCATCCATCCAAATCAGGGTATTCGCATCCCAGATTCTTGCCGAGCCAATGGGCGCAATCCGCCTCCCTGCATTCATTGTCAGCCATTCGTTCTCCTTTCCAAGCAATAGTATTATACCATACTATATCAATAGTAAACTACTTTTCTTCAATTTTACCCATCTCCGACCGAAGCTCGAAGATGTTCGCCAAGATGAAGGCGATGCCGAAGTGGGTCATGGCATCTGACCCCTCGGGTTCGCCACCGAGCCATCGCGCTATCGCGCTGAGTGCCCAGATGGCGGCTATCGCGTACCAGAGGATGCTTTGGATGAGGTCGCCGTCCACCTTACTCATCGGTGCGGACCTCCCCGTTCTTCCTCATCTTATGACGCATCACCTGTATGGCACGCACGCTCCTGCCGGTCATGCGGGAGATTTCCCTGTCCGGCATCTCATGTTCCATCACCAGCCTCCTCTCCCAGTCCTGCCACCTCGTGTGACGGACATCATCATCGCCGGGGCATAAGGCATAGTTCCTCTCCCGCTGTCGGTTGCGGTACTCCCTTGCCCTCTCGCTGTCCGCGAAGTTCTTCAATGTCTTCGGCATCTATGAATCCTCCAACATCTTCAACGCGTTCGGTACCCGTTCCATGACCTGCTGAACCATACCCGCCATCACCTCCTTATCAATGGAAGCCGTCGCAGCGGCACGGGCGTTCCATCGCTGTATCAGCTCGGGGACGAACTCGTCGGTCATCTCGGCACCGCAATGGATGCAGGTGATGCCGAACAGAGGTGGCGACTTGCGCGTCGCCGGTCTGACCTCGCCAAGCATGGGTTCACTCCCGCAGAAAGGACAGGGTTTCAAGGTGCTCTCTCTCATATCCTCCACCTTCCTATCATCAGTTGACGCTGAACTGATGCTCGCCCCAGCTACCCTCGGGCACATGGATGCGCGTCTGATGCTCGACCTCCCGGCACTCGCCCTTCATATCGAAGGCGAAGAATGGCGAACGCGTGACATCATAGTCGCGCACCACATCGACCTCCTCGACGCGGGCATCCTCCTCAGTCGAGTCAAATATCACCTTCACCTCATCGACCCCATAACGCCTCTTCTCGTAACCGCCGTTCCCATCAGAAACCATCACCGTATAAGCATCGTCTTCCTTGACTTCACCGCTCGCACCGCCGGTGCCCATGAACGAATACCCACCGATATGTCCTGAGATGTAGCTGTTCCCATCGAGGGCCGCAATCTGAACCGACTCCTCGACCTCGACTCGCTCGTCCTTCAACTCGAAAGCCTCGGTCACAGAACCCGTCAAGATGAACAAGACCGGCACGGCGCTGATAAGGCAAGAGAGGTGCCATAAGCCAACGCCAGCCATCCTCGCATCATCGGATGCGCAATGGCGCGCATCGTATGTAGATTCATATACGCATGCGAGTACGATGGCAATAAAGCCCAACACCACCACGGATGCGAACATCCAGTCCGGCTCTCTCATCTTCAATCACTCCTCTTCTACCAATATTCACGCGTTCTGCTTCTCGGTACCAAATGTCCTTTTTGGTGCCCTATTGTTGAATTTCGCGAGTGTCGCCTTGGCTTCCATTTCCAGCTCCTCGCGACTTCTCTCAATCGACCTCTTATTCTGTTCCTTTTCCGCCTCGATTTCGGCGATTTCGGCATCGCTCATGAAAAAGTGGCTCAGGATGACATCTCGAATCGACGGGGGCATATCGTCGAAGGTCTCCTCCTTGAACCGCAGCAATGTCAGCGCTCCCGCAAACACCGATGTCAGCGCAACCGCGTCCATCACGTTGCGAAGCGGGCGCGGTACCTCCTCCACCAATTGCGGCATACTTATATGCAACACCATGTAGGCTGTCGCAAAGGCGACGCAGAACAGTGCCCACCGCGCGGTCACTCTACTTCTCTCACCCTCTTTCTCGGAAAACCAGCGCCGCGCCGCCACCCAATCGCATCGGTCAATCGCCGCCTTGTACCCGTACAGGCGCATATACGCCCGGAACGCCTCGGCGCGTTCATCGCTGTATGCAGGCTCAACCACGACCTACTCCTCTTTCATCAAATTCCAGTATCGGAAAGGCTCGCGCCACATCTTCATGACCACGGCTCCGATTGCCCTGTCCGGGCACACCTCAGCGAACAGCCGCTTCGACGGCCTCACCCCGTCCCGCTCCCACAACTTCCTCAGAACCCCCATGGTGACGAGCACCGCATCCAGGGCATCGTCTGGCGTGAGGAAGTAATCTTTGCCGTAAAGGGTCTCCCCATAGATGAAAATGGCGCCGGTGGAGGCTTCACGAATCACCTTGTTCATGATGACCATTGTGGCATGTGCCCACGCTTTGCGTCTGCGCTTCTCGATGATGTTCATTGTGCCTCCGCCCTAATACATGAGGAACGAGCCGCACTTCGGGCAGAAGCAGGGCACGTCCTCAGCCAAGATGTCGAACTGCGGTTCAGTCGCATCGTCCAAATCGGTCATGTCCTGCGCGATGACACCGGCCCAGCCGCATTGCGAACACCAGATGCCATCGACCGGGTTGGCCGAGGACTTGTTGGCGGAGTTCACGCGCGGCACGTACCTACGGCTCATGAAGCGCGAGGACTCGTGGCTGACCTCGATGTGCTCGGGCCACTCATCCTCGCGCCAATTACCGGGAAGAATCTCATTCAGATACATCAACGCCCCTCTCATGGTCGTGTGTGTTGCTACCATTGTAGCATACAATAAACCTACCAATGTGGAGACGTTGGGTATCTTCACGGGACCGCTACTTAGCGCACGTCCGTTCGCTCATGCCCGCGCTCATCCTTGCCAATGGACGGCGCTTCGCGGCGCGGCTGGGTGCCGGACCCGCTCGTGCCGCCGCCCTTCTTGGGCTTGCGTGCATAGGGGACCTCGGAGGCCATCTCGACGCGCAGCTCGTCGGCACCGCGACGGTACGCGAGCCACAGGCGCTTCACCTCGGGGTCGTCCACGACCTCCTTGGGCGGGCGCTTGAGTTCGAGCTTCGGGAACGCGGCGAGGGCGGTGCCCTCCAAGCCATGCGCCTTCTTGCGGTAATCGAGGTAAGACTTCCGCATCTCCTCTAGGTAGGCATCGCGGATGCCGGTGACGCGCTGGCGCTCGGCCTCGACGGCAACGCGCTCTTCGTGCGCTTGTCTTCCCTTCTCGCGAATGTCCGCGACCACGTTGGCGCGAAAAGTCCGGTTAAGGCCATTCTGATTCAAATCGGCATCGAGCTTCGCGAGGGAGAAGGAATATTTGGAGTTGTCGGTGTCGGTGACGTAGAGCCTGCCCTTGCGGAACTGAGTGTCAACGCCCCAGCCTTCAAGCATCTCCCGGTACTCGTAGATGTCCTGCGAGCGCTCCGCCGCGATGCGGCACAGCTCGCGCAGGTTCGTCTTATAGGACTTGCCGCCGCGCCCCTCAATCTCCTTCTCCACCTTCGACGGTTGCTTCTTATGGACGGAGGAATTGCGCTCGTCGCGCTCCACCTGCTTCAAGCCCCATGCCTTGTCCATCTTGCGGATGCGAGAGGCACGGCGGACTTTCGCCTCCTTCCCCCTCCCCTCATCCAATCGCTTCCCGGTTGAGAGGTCGCTGCGGTTTATGACGATATGAACGGCATAGCGATGGGTCTTGTCCTCCTTGCAATACTCGTTGTGCAGGGCGAAGACCACCTCTTGATTCGGATAATAGGTGCCGACGTAATCCCTCGCATATCTCATGCAGTCCTCCGGCGTGAGCTTGCCGCCGTTTAGGTCGCACTCGTCGGGAAGAAAGGCCACGATTTGATGGAACAGCACTGTGTTCTTGGCCTCCTTCAACTCACCGGTCTTCCTATCGCGGATGCGACGGGCGGCCTTATCATGCCCAAAGGTCTTGCGGGTGCGCTCCATGTAACTCGCCCACCGCTTCAAGTCCTTGCACTCCTCCATGTTCTGGGAATCGCGCAGGAGCACCTTCTTGTCATCGTTTATGTAGGCTCGGAGGTTTCGCTGATGGGTTTTGCTGCTCACCCCTCCCTGCTTGATGATGGTCAATGGCCATCCCTCCTCTATCAGTTCTTACTTGCGTTCTCTTGCCTCAACTTCTAAATCTCATCTTCAAGTTCAGACTGCTCCGGTTCTATATCAGCCGAATATAGAAAACGGATACGATTGCAGAGGCTCTTCAAGACCTGTGCTTTCGCCTCCTGTGTACGACACATTGTCGAATAACGAAGATATGAATAGTACAAGTCATTGACATTTAAGTTGTCGCGTCCGGCTGAGATATATTCTTCCACCAATAAATGTCCAAACCGCTCCATATCCTCTAGCGAGGTATATATACCTTGGCTAATTACATCCTCGGCGTATTCAGTTAATGAACACTGGATGTAATTGCAGAGCTGACAGGTGAACACCAACATCTCCCTGACCGCCACGGTGGCAAAAGGATTCTCACTCGGCATTATGGTCTCGGTTAGTTTTATGAACTCAATCGAATGAAAAGTAACCCAAAGATAATCGTGTCTAGCCATCGCCCGCTCAAGCGCATAGATATATGCCTTCTTATCAAACACCTGCTCGAAGAACATTCTTTTTGCCGGACATTGAAAACATCTCAAATCGCATAGCTCGATACCGGGTAACTCTTCAAACAATAGATTGGCGTCTCCTAAATCAAATGTTGCCAATTCTATTCCTCCTTTCTTTAGGCTCTATCAGAACTTGCACAGTTCTGATTCCTATGATTCCTACTCCACGTCACCCTGCATGAATCGTTGCAAAAATACGCTTTGCGTCCCTGCGTGCCGACAATCCGCACTCGACCGCAGTGCTTGCAGCGGAGAATGTAATACTTCACCGGATTCACCTCTGATGTGAAGACGCACGAGTGGATGACTGACCACATCTTCTGCAAGATGTTCCCATTGGAACCATCCCGCATCATGGCTCCATCTCTGCATGTCATGGGCAGAAGTTTCCGAGTCACATAATCTATGAGTGCATCAGCCACAAGCCTTTCGTCACCTGAATCCCGATAGCAGAACCATAAGAACTCGCTATCAGCATCGCGTGCCACCACCAGACCGATGTCTCCCATATATATCGTGTGCGTGATGGTTCTTATATCGGTGTCGAATGGAACAATCCAATAATATGGAACGTTATCGAAGCCCGCCGTCCAGTTGATTCTCATACCCCATCCGTGATACTGCTTAATCATGCGCTTCCTGCCAAAGTTGTGGTCATCCTCGAACTCAAGCGCCATCCTCTCGAATCCCGCATGGGTCAAAGGTCGTCCGTCATCGGTCGGGGCGATAAAAGAGCACAGAATACAGAGAAGGTCGTGAAGGCGAACCCAGAACGATAGATACTCAAAGACATACTCCCCGTCATCCGCGAACCGTCCCTTTTTCAATGAGTAAGATTTAATGGCTCGCGCGGCACCGCTTCTCAAACCGCGTTTGACAGTATATGGATAAAGACGGCACTCTCGTTCGAGTAATGCGCAATCGGGTTTCTCCAATTTCTCACCGCACATCATATGAGGGCACTGGTAACCGAACTTCTCGACTGCTCGTATAAGCTCCTCCGCATTCCGCGCCATCAGGAAATCGTTTATATCCTCAATGCTTATATGCTCATCATCAGATGGAATCGGTTCATCCTCTCTGTCTTTCTTCCAAATAAGCACATGATTTGCCTTCTGCTCTCCGGTGTTTATCTCATATCTCATCAATGCGAGTCCCGGTCTCATCAATCTCTCCTTATCTTAAAGCTCATATCCTTATGTATCAGGAATCCTTCTTGCTGTACTTTGGCGGCTGCTTCGCGTGAATCTCAGAGTTCGCCTTACCCTTTTTCATTTGACGCAACCCCCAGCGAACATCCATCGCGCGGATTCTGTTAGCGTGCATCTTTGCCATAGCATCGGCGCGTCCCTCGTTCATGCGCTTCCCACTCGACAAATCACTGCGGTTGATGATGAGATGGACGACATAGTTCTCGATGCCGTCAGACGCATAGCGGTCTTTGAGGACCGCATAGACGACCTCATGCGTCGGGTAATACTTCTCGATGTACTCCTTGGCATAGGCCATGCACTCCTCCGGCGTGAGCTTGCCACCATTGATGTCGCAGTCATCGGCGAGGAAGCTGAGAATCTGGTGGTACATAATCGTGTTCCTCGCGGGACGCATCTCGCCGGTCATCTTATCGCGGAGATGGCGCGAGGGCTTGTCATGCCCAAAGCTCTTGCGGGTGGCCTCCATGAGGGAATCCTATTTACGCCAAGATGCCGCACCGCCGTTTATCGACGGCAAAAACTGCTCTCCGCGAATCATAATGCGCTCATCCTCGTTCATGAGTCTGCGCATATCACCGCGCGTCGAGTTCGTGATTGCCCACTGTCGGATGATGGTCATTCTGAATCCTCTTGTTCCATATCCTCATTCATCTCCAAATTGACCATGACGTTTCCTTTCCGTGCCTCCTCCTCAAGAGATAAGAGCGCCGCCTTCGTCTGCAAGAACACGGTGCGCTCATTCTCAAGAGTCGGGATGACATGGCTCTCGTTGAACGCATCGAGTCCGTAGGTGTTGCAGAACTTCATGAGCTGGTTCAGGTTCACGCCGTGTTTGTGCAACTCGAAGAGCGTCTTGCTGAGAACCGAGGTGTCGATGACGTTGATGGTCAGGTTGTCCGAGTGGATGAGCGAGCTGCGCACGAAATCGGAAACGGTGAGGCCGACTTTCTTGGCTTTGCGTTTCAGGATTTCCTTTTCTCTTGTTGTCAGACGCAACTCGAAGCGACTTGTCTTGTAGCCCAAAATCTAACAACCTCCTTTCAAGGAATACAAAACAAGAAACGGTGCCGCCGCCGTTTCTTGTTTTGGCCTCTAGCGAAAAACCGCTTTTTCGCCGGTTTGAGACTGCTATCTGGTACATATCGTTAGGTACCAGAATAGCGGTCGAACCCCCCTTTCGGGTAGGCTCCTAAAGCCGTCCGAAAGCAAGATGGAAGGGGCTGTACAAGTGCGGTTTTACCGCGTTTGTACGGACACTTCCCAAATCTTGCAACTCGAAGAGCGACCTTGGTCGGTGAGCACTGCTATTGTAACAGTGCGAGAGCCTTCCCGGACGGGAAATAGGGGTGCCGCCGCCCCTATTTTCTGGCCGGGAAGGCGGTGTCTCCCGGAGCTTGCGGAGGGAGACAGAAAGGTGGGGTGCCGCCGCCCCACCTTTCTCAAATCCGCGAAACGCAGACAGATGATTTGGTTTTACCGACTTGGCAGTCATGTATTTTCAGACGCTCGCGAACGGATGGATGCCCTGCGCCTCGGCATGAGAACGCCACTCCGCGAACCGACAATCGTGTGATTCTCAAAATCGGTCGCGCCGTTTTCTGGATGGCGGCGAACCGGAATCTGCGAAGGGCAGTAATGCGAAGCGGCGTGTCTCAGAAAGTGATAATCAGAATTACTTGTCGAGGGCTTCGGCGAAGACGCAGCAGCGGTAACCCGCGCTCGACATGTCGCCCTCCTTGGGCGGGTCGTTGTGCTTGTAGAGCACGGCACGCCTTCCGGGCCAGTAGTCCGTACCGTCATCGTTCTTCTTGGCCCACAGCCATTCGGTCACCTTGCCGTATCGGAAATCTCCGATGAGCGGAGACGGAATCGTCTCGTCCTCGTCCTTCCCGAACGTGCGGTAGGTGATTTCGTATTTGTCGTAACCGGTCTTCGTGGAGACACGCTTCACGCCGACGATGGTGCAGTGAATCTTGGTCGCCATCGCCACGCGATAGGCTAGGTTGTTCTCATCCTCGGCATCGACGATTGCCCTTGCGCATAGACCTACTTCTACGGGTCTGGGTTGACGGCCCTTCTCGATGGCGGCGGTCATATAGGCCATCGGAAGAATCTCGCGATAGCGTTGGTCGGTCATCTTGTTCTTGCGCTCGTCCATATTGCGTCTCCCTTCGTCGCGGACGGCTGATATGGGAAACCGCCCACACGGGCGGCTCCATATTCCTACTTCAACTTCGCGACCAACTCGACGACTCCCTCGCGCTGTCGGCTACCGAGACCCTGCACGCGTCGGTTCTCCGCGATGCCGAGCTTGCGCATGATGTCATCGGCCTTCGCCTTGCCGATGCCGGGGATGCACATCAGGAACTCGTGGACGCGGATGCGCTTGGCGCGGTCATCTGCAAGGGCGTCGGCAAGGGAAATCTCCCCCGTCTTCACGAGTCCCTTGAACTTCGTGCGCTCGCGGCGAGCCTCTGCGGCACGCTCAAGCGCGGCCTTGCGCTGCTCGTCGGTCATCTCGGGCAGGTTGTTGTTCTCCATCTTGATACTCCTCACTCTCCGGCTAAGCCGGTCTGCTTGTTCTCAGATGCCGCCTTGCGCAATCGCCAGCGGCGGTTCGAGATGGACTTCATCGAGCGCTTGATGATTCGTGAAAGCTCTCTATCGGGAATCCTTTGGATGAGAACCAACTTATCCTCGTCTTCCGTCCACTTTCGCCGCTCGTACTTGAAGGCAGTCTGGGCGTAGTAACGCTTGTGCTCGGCGCGTTTGCGGTCATGCCGCTCCGATGCACTCAGGCTACCTCTCATCTATGCCGTCCACTTCTTGACCTCGACCACGTTGGTGCGCAGTTGAACATGCGTCGGTCCATCTTGCCGTCGGGCATCTGGTACGTGCCCATGTACGTCGCCCCATGAGTCGGGCCGTAGAGCTTCCCGCGTCCGCCCTGTTGGTTGAATATGGGCTTATCGGGCTTCGACATCCGTCTCCTCCTTCACCTCGACCGCGACGCCCTCCTCGGCTGGCACGAGCCATGTGCGCCACTTGGAGACGACCACGCCCCCCTCGCGGTAGGCCGCGCGGAAGTTGCAGACGACGCATGTTCGCCCATCGCCTCCGCGTGCCACGCCGATGACCGTGCCCAGACCGAACTTCTGGGAGAGGATTCGACCCCCGATGTGATAGCGGTTCCCGTAGGCATCGCGGGGGAGCGCATGGATGTACTTGTACACCCCGATTCGCTTTCCCATCGCGCACCGCCTACGCGAACTCGGCTTCGAGGAGGCGGTTGATGAGGACGGTCATATTCTCACCCGTCTCCACCTTGTGATATTGGAGCCTCGTGTGCATGGACTTCGGGATGCGGACGTTGATGCACACCAGCTCATCGACCTCCGGCTGCGCGTGCTGGATGGAGGCCTGCTGGCGCTTGGACTTCTTCGCGGAGGCCATGAAGGCGTTGCTGTTGTTAGACATACTTCTTCTCCTTCTCGTTGATGATGGAATCTGCCAGCTCCTCAAGAGCCGGGATGACGTGGCTGTGCGGACTGTGCTCCGCGACCGACTTGCCCTCGGCTGCGGCCTGCGAGAGCGCGACCGCGCGGGGCACCTTCGCGATGACCGGAACCTGCTCTGACTCAAGGAACTCCACGAGCTGCTTGTCGAGCTTGCCGAACGCGTAGAAGTTGTTGACCACGAGACGTATCGTCGCGTCCGTACCGGAGTCCTTGGCGATTTGGTAGGTGCGCATGGTCGGCTCCACATCGCGCGTGCTCGGGAGCATGGGGATGAGGATGACATCGGCGGCGCGGCACCAATCGCCCATGCCGTCGTTCAGGACGCCCGCCGTATCGACAATCTGGTAATCGCAGGACTCGGCGTAGTCCGGGTCATCGCAGACCTCGTGGACGGAGCCGCCCTGCGGGTCGGTGGAGACGAACGCCACCGTGGAGCCTCGGCGCTCAAGCGCGAACGCCAGCTCGTCGGCGAGGGTGGTCTTGCCGACACCGCCCTTCTGGTTGAGGAACAGAATCGTGAACATATACATCAGTCCTTTCTCGTCTTGATTCATGAGTTGCTTAATCCGCGAGGCCGCTCTAGCGGTATTCCAAGCAAAGGGCGCGAACCGTCACGGCATAGAGGGTGAGAAGCAGGGTGAAACCTACCGAAACCATGACCACGCCGGTGGTGTTCAAACCGACGTAACAACCGAGTGCCAAGGCGACGATGACCGCTAAGGGGACTGCCGCTGCAACCGCGATGGTCAATCCAACCCCTTTTCTGCCAAAGCCTTTGCACGGACGTTCGCGATGAAGGCCCTTCGAGGCCATCGGCATCACTTCCCTTCCGATTCGTCGGGACCGCACCCGTCTGAGACTGCGGCCATGCAGCAGAACGCATAGGAGAACAGGAGCATGAGCGCCACAGCCGCCACGGCACCGAAAGCCCATCGCGGACCTCCCAGCGACCATGCCAGCGCGGCTATGGCGATGAACTCCACGGCGAAGATGAGCGGGACCATATAGCGCACGATGCACATCGCGACCTTATCCGACCTTGCCATCCGGCACCTCCATCAACCTAGGAACGATGCGAGGAGGAACATGACGGCCATAAGCGACAGGAAGCCGATTTGCAGCGCCCTCTTGCGAGTCATCTTCCTCCTCGCGAAGATGTACGTGGAATCGTGGGAGATGCTGGCGGCGGCGAGGATGACCGCCAGCATCAGGAAACCCCAGCCGACTGCGAACACGACCGGTCTCCTCTCGAACCCTAGAACGGGATGTCCTCGTCATAGAGGTCGAGTTCAGGAGCAGGCGCATCGCCGGTCTGCTCGCGCTTGCCGCCGCTGAACTCAAGCTGGTCAACGATGACGCTCAGCTCATGGCGCTTCTCATCGTCCTTGGTCCACTGCGAGTAGCGCAGCTTGCCGTCGATGGTGACCTTGGTGCCCTTGAGGAGGTACTTGGACAGCTTCTCGGCGCGGGTGCCGAACAGGGAGCACTTGACGAACACGGGGGCATCGACGTACTCGCCCTCGGCGTTCTTGCGCTTCTCGTTGACCGCGACGGTGAACCCTGCGACCGCGAGGCCGCTGGCGGTTGCGCGCATCTCCACGTCGCGCGTCAGGTTGCCCTCGATGATGACTCGGTTGATTGCCATGCCTGAATCCAATCTACTCGGATGTGACTACCTGCCTTATCGGCACTACCAATATAGCAAACTACAATGCCAGTATAGTTGGAATGTAGTATCCTCCATATCTTCTACACGCGGCGAACCCGCCACATGCCAAGGAGGGGCCGCCGGTCTTCCGGTGCCCCTCCCATGCCGCGCCTATCGCTTCCAAAAGCTCGTGACCGAGAAACAGTCCCCATTGCCGACGGTCTTCCGCACAAGGTAATAAATCCCCTCTGCGCACGTCCCCTTCGCTATGACGACATCCGAGGGCTTGACGTTCTTCCATCCGTACATTCCGCGAACCCACTTGTCGAGGAACGCCTTGGTGGGGTGGAACGAACGGGGAGAGGAATTGCGGTAGAAGTCGCGCCTCGCCCTCTCGCGCCTCTTTGCCTTCGCTCCATCCGCCTCACGGGCATCATCGACGTACCAGTCACCATCGACTTTGAAGAACACGCGCTCGCTGATGACGTTCTCAGGCTCGACCCAATCGAAGGACCCCTTCGGGGCGCGGCACTCGAACAGGATGCGCGAGTCCAGCCCCTGCAAGTTCGCGAATCGAGCGTCATCGCTCACCTCCTTCAACTCCGGGCGGCGGATGCCGACCGCGACGCGCTCGCGGCCACGGGAGAGAAAATGCACGCCCACGACATCGCTGTAACTCGAATTACACATCTCAAGGACCCATCCGTCCTCGATGTAGCGATGCACGATGCCCGTGATGATGGCGTTCAGGTCGTTGCGCTTCATGGTGGGTTTCCTTCCCTCGCGGTTTGCGTTGCCTTAATTATAGCAACCTACAATACTACAAAAGTGGTAATACAGTATGCCACATAGACTCTCCATAAGAATAGGGGCACCCTCGCGGATGCCCCTCTTGCCGCCTAGTCGAAGATGAAGCGACCATCTTGGACGTGCATCTTCTCGCCATCGAACGTGTATCGCCAGATGCGAGGGTCCTTCTCCTCGGCCTCGTCCCAGTTCTCCATGAACATAAGGACGGAACCCGCCCCGATGACGGGGGCGCAGGCCTCGAAGACGGCGCGTCCCATGTCGTCCCTGTATGCACCGTACCCGCTGTCTTCAAAGCAGACACACTCCAAGCCCCCCTCGGTCTCATCCGCCGAGAACCCAAGCCATTCGAGGATGCCGCGCGGCCCCTCCTTCTCTGCATCGAACCAGAACTCGCCGGTCTGCGTCTCCTCGTCGTAATCCCCGGCAAGCGCCTCCCTCATGCCCGCGTCAAGCGCCAGCTCGACGAACCTGCCGTAATCCTCGCGCTTGATGGAGAGGATGCCCTTCAACAGGACCGTCTTGTCCTCCCACTTAATCTTCCTCCACCAGTCGCACTTCGGCTCGAACATATCCGGTTCCTTTCTCTCGGTTGCCTGTGGCTTAATTATAGCAATGTGCCGTACTACCAATGTAGTAGACTATAATACTACACGCCCTCTCCACAAAGCCGCCCCCGCAGGGAACATGGGTCATAGGGGCTTGCCCCTATCCTTGCCCTCTTCCATCCGTCATCCATGCGAACCAGCCGCCATCTCTGCAACATCGCCCTTCTTGTGACCGTCACCCCCTCCTCCTCTCTCCCTGCCTTCCCACCGTCTCGATTCGCGGCTCCGACCACGGCGCAGGGTTGAGAATCTGAGAGTATCGTAGTATAATAGTATGATATATAACTATGTGAAAGGAGGAACGGTCGCATGGACACGACTGGTATATTGAGACCCGACGAACTGCCGTTCGAGGTCCCATACGACCTCGAACTCGCGATAAACGAGTTGCTGGACGCTTGGGAGCGCGACGAGGTGATGAACCTCGACTGCTACCTCAACGAGGTGCAGGCATCGGCGCGGAGCGTCAGCGAGGAGAATGACGCATGGGTACGCTGGTACTACGTGCAGTACGGATGGAGGCATGGGCATGATTGATTTCACGGGTTGCAAGGTTCTCGTCAACAGCTACGAGGGTGCCGACTTCAAGAGGAAAATCATATACGATGGCGACGTGTACATGTTGAAGTTCGGACAGAAGCTCGAATCGGATGAGCACAAAAAACGACCCCACAGAATCGCTCCTGCGGGGTCTTGAATGTCACCCATGTCCAAGAGACCTATGTCGGATGATGCCGCCTTGAAACGGCTCTCAGCGCGTCAGATAGGAAATGAGCAGGTAATGACATCACTCCCGCGCATCGCCATCCGCATCATCCCTCCCGAGCCTGTACGCGTACGCGAGGCAACCGACTGCCGACGCTCCGAGCGCGGAGATGACCGGCGCGAGACCGATGCCGCCGGTCTTGTCGTAACTTCCCGCCTCCTGCTTCTCGCCATCGGACTCGGCGGCGCGGATGGTCACCTGAGTGGTGTCGGCGAAGGCGGTTCCGGCATCGACGGCAACCGGTGACATGAGCAGGGCAACGGCCATCGGGACTGACAGCGCGAACACCGTGATTTTCTTTACCATATCGGCTTCCCCCTTATCTGACCGTCAAGGTGTTGGAGACCAACTGACCCTTGTATTTTCCAGATGTGTCGGTTACGACGCAGTAATAATCCCCTGCCTCGGACACGCCAATCGAATCGGATGCAGCCCCCGCGATAAGGGAGTCCTTATCAGATGTGATGCGCACATAGGCGGTGTGCGCCATCGGGTCGGTATTCTCTATCCTTAAGAAATACACCCCAGATGGGGGAATCTGTATCGTCGCCGTACCAAGTTCGACAAAAGTCTGTCTATAAACCTCACCCGAGTCGCCCGTCACGACAATCGTATATCCGTTCCTCACTGGATTCGAGTCCATCATGCTGACTTCGATATAGGCGTTCTCGCCCACGCTGATTGTACGCTGCGCAGGTGTCAGCATCGGAATATCCCAAGTGAAGGAATCCGTCACCGTCCTCTTCCTATGCCACTCGAACGCCAACTTCGCATCGCTCTGAGCACCCGACACCTTCGCCTTGAGGCCGTTTTGCATATCTCCTGTGATGTTCACCGAGCCGTGGAGATTCGGGTCCCATGCGGTGTAGGTATCCGCGACGTTGGATGGAATCTTATCCGGTGTGAACCCGACACCGCGAGAGTTGTACCATTTTCCGTCGGCCCCCGGAATATAATTCTTGTCAGGACGTGGAAAATTAGCTATGCAGTTCCTTCCAACCTTGATGCGCTCTAACATTCTGTTATTAGAAAAAGCAGATAATGCCCCTGCATTTGTTGCCAAGTTTCGAGTATCAAAACCTGTCAAATCAAGAAACTTAATCTTTTGACAATCTGCAAACATCCACTGTATCCCAGTGGGGTTATATGGCAACCCCGGCTCAACGTTACTCGTGACGAAACCGCTTACGTCCAACTCTGTCAGAGTCGAACAACCGGAAAACATCTCTTTTAGCGTATCCGCTTTGCTCGTATCGAAGCCACTCACATCTAATTTTTTAAGACTCGAGCAATCCTTGAACATAGACCATAATTTAACAGCCTTGCTGGTATTAAAACCACTTACATCTAATTCCTCCAAACTTGAGCATCCATCAAACATTGAGTGCATCGCAGTAACATTGCTCGTATCGAAGCCACTTACATCTAGGGTGCGCAGGCGAGAACAATCAGAAAACATTGCACCCATCGCAGTAACATTGCTAGTGTTAAAGCCACTTACATCTAGCTCTACTAAGTTTGAACATCCATCAAACATTAACGCCATAGTATCGACGTTACCAGTATTAAAGCCACTTACATCCAGAGTTCGCAGACTTGAACAACGATAAAACATCTGGTCCATTTTTTTTACGTTACTGGTATCCAGCTTTCGTAAATCGACAGATATGAGATTTGAACAATCCTTAAACCAAGAAGTCGTATATTCTGGTTGAATTACGTCAACTACCTTGGTACTCCAAATCGAAGCACTCCGAGAGTCCCATGGACGCTCGTATCCAAGCCACCTATTCGTCTCAATTCCAGTATAAACCTCAGTAGCCGTTTTGCCTTCAAATCGAGTACCAGCTTCGGGAACATTGGGGCGTTTATAGAAGTTTAGAGAACTATCGTCCGCGCTGAACACGGCAAAGGCCACCGGCTCTGGTTGCACAGGTGTGATGACGTTGCTGGTCAATACCCCGGAATACCTGCCTGACAAATCGGTCACCTTGCAGATGATTTCATGACCGGCATCAGCCTCTACGGTCGTATATGTGTCGCTCGTCGCCCCCGAAATTACGGAACCATCACGGCACCATTGATAACTTGCCTTGGCATCGGTTTGAAGAATCGAGGTAGTCACGGTCAAGGTGGAGCCGACGGTCGCATCACCCGAAATGGAGACATCGCCCTGCAATGCCTTCTCGCTGAACTTGAAGCCGAGCTTGAGCATATCGGCACCGCCGCTTGATGCTTTGTCCATCAGTGCGGCGTTCATCTTACGGTCGAGTTTGGACACCTTGAGGTTTATGCCCTTGCTTCCCGATGGGAAGTCAATGCCGAGCGTGGGCGCGGTGTCCTTACCGCCAGAGCGGCTCAAAGCACGGGTGCCGCCGATGTCGAGTGTGAAATCCACCGCGTTGCCCATCGCATCTGCGGTGTAGGCATCCACCACGACGGCATCGCCGGAGTTCACGATGGACAGGTCGGATGGGACCACGACCGTGCCGTCGGCCAGCATGATGCAGGGAATCGTGGTCGGCACGGTGACGCTGATGTTAGACGTGTCCACCGAACCGTCAATCTCACCTGCCGCAAAGGCCGGGGATGCGGTGCCCAAGGCGATGGCGATGGTGGCCGCGAGGCAGGTCACGGCGCGTGCGAGGAGACCGGCCTTCTTGGTCTTTCCCATATTCCTCCTTCCTAGAGAAAAATGGCGCTACCGCGAGCGCCATAGAGATTAAGAGGACTACTTACGACCGTTCATTATTCAGCCGCGTTACCGGCGGCGAACGTCCAAGTGATGGTCGCCACGGTCTTGTCCTTGGCGATGTCCTCCTTGACGTTCTTCGCGTCGCCCTGCGCCTTGAGGGTCAGGGTCGCACCGGCGGCACCGGTGGGGGCGAGGTTATAGGAACCGGCCTTGGCGGTCGGGTTGGCCGCGTCGATGAGGGCGGAGTCCACGCCGAACTGGAAGTCCACCGCGTTGTCCTCGCTGGCCTTGGCCGCGTCGGCCACGATGTTGAACGGGGACTGCTTCGCCACGGACACGCCGGAGACGTGGATGCCGAAGTTGGAGCCGTTCACGATTTGCAATGCGCCCGAGGACGCGGAGGTCAGCACGCCGTCAGCGCCCATGATGAACGGGATGACCGTCGGCACCGTCACCGTCAGGTTGGAATCGTCGGCCTTGACCGTGGCGGTCGTGGTCTTGTTCGTGGCGGCGAAGGCGGCGGCAGGGGTGCCGATTGCGGTGGCGAGCATCGCGGCTGCCATGATTCCTGCGAGGCCCTTCTTGAACTTAGGCATGTCATGCCCCTTTCTCCCCATCCGGGGTGTCTATCCGCTCGCGGGTCCATCCCGCGAAGTTACGGCTATTCAGATGCGGCGATGGTGACCTCGAAGCCGGAGGGGTTGCCGGACGGCTCGCCGTCCTCCATGGCCTGAACGGTCACGGCCGCGGCACCGGGCTTCGCACCGGTCACGTCAATCTCGTCCAGCTTCTCACCGGGCTTGAGGCCCTTGTAGGAGCCAATGACCTTCCCGTCCTGCTCCACCTCGATGAGCTGGTCGAAGCGGTTCTCCTCGACGTTGGCGACGCGCACCGCCAGCTTGGAGCCATCGGCGGAAAGGGTCGGGGTCATGTCGAGCGAGATGGTCATCATGGACTCGGCCACCTGACGGTCCAGCTCCGCCTGAATCTCCTCTTTGGACATGTCATCGTAACCGCCCAAGGTGGCACCGCCGGTCTTGCCGCCCTTGAGGGCGAGGCACGCGCCGCCCGCGCAAAGCGCGAGTAGGAGCACGCCCACGGCGATGAGTGCGCGGCGCTTCCTCGCCACGCTGTCCGTCTGGTCTGTCATCTGCATCATCCTTCCATGTAATCAGGAGTATATCTTATATGGGCGGGCCACGGTGCCGTCGAGGCCCCATGACCCGCCGTCATCCTATGAGCGCATCCCCGCATAGCGTCGCCAGTCTTTTCCGTCTCGCATCCCCGCCCCGTCGCTCATTTCCTTTCCATCTCCCTTCGTATCGGTACGTTGCGGTGCGAATCCACTGCACGTCGTGTCTTGGCACTGCCTAGCCATCGCTATTCCACCCTCCTCTTGTCCATTCCTTTCCGTTGCCAGTCGCAGCGTGTCCTTTCCGTCTCATGTCATTGCCGTCATAGCCTAGCCTCTCCATCTCGCAGCCATGCTCTGCATTTCCTCTCCATTTCATTGCGTATCGCAACTTTTCTATTCCGCAGCTTCGCCGGTCTTACCCGAGGTGCCGTATCTGCGTATGTGGGCCACTCGGCTAGTCTCGGGCGACCTCCTCCCACTCGAAGCGGCCCTTGCCGCTGTTGCGCCACTGGAACAGGCCGCGCAGGCGACCGTAGTCCAGCCACTCGCGCACGGTCTCCGCGTCCTTGGGGTTCATCACGAGGATGCTGAACTCAAGCACGGTCCCTGCGGGGACGGTCTCGGATGCGGCCAGCGCCACGCGCTCGCCGGAGGCGGAACTGGCGCGAAGCGGGCGCTCGCAGCGACCGCATTCGGCACCATCGGGGAGCTTGAACGGGATTTTGCGCTGCTCCACGAACACCGTGCCGTCGATGACCTTCTTGAAGGCCGTCAGCTTGCTCGAACGGGTACCGGGCACCCGGCGCAGGGACGAGCAAGCGTCCTTGAAGAAACCCTTGATTTGGTAGTCCCAGCAGAAGGGCACGCCATCCTCCGTGCGGGGGAAGCAGGTGGTCGCGTCCTCAACGGCCTCCATACCCTCGATGACCCCGACCTCCTCAGCGCCGTTCTCCGGCTCGGGGGCCTTCGAGGCAATCCAGTTGCCGTAAATCTCGGGGTCGCCGGGGGTCATGCCCAGAGCCTCCTCAAGCAGGGTCAGGCGCACGGCGATTCGCTCACCGATGCCCTCAAGGCGGTTCCCGTCCTTCTTCATGATACGTACCATCCTTCCATGGTCCTCGGCACCGTCCCTCCGGTGCCGTCTGCTATCTACAATCATAGCAAACTACAAAACAATAATGATGGAAACATTGAGACGCATAATTCCATCATGACTTGGGAGGCCCTACCCCCGCCCCTCATGGCCGAACTTCTCACGCAGGAGCCTCATGCGACTCGTCAAGGCGTTGGCGAAGACCTCCTCGGCAAGGAAGTCGTGGAAGCCATCGCCGACATCCGTCGCCCGCCTCACGCGGTAGGGCTTGACGGACAGGAAGCCCTCGCCCACTGCAACGGCCATATCCAAGGTCGGGTACGCGCCGATGGCGGACCAGCGCCACCGCTCCCCGTCCGCCACCCAGACCTCCAAGCTGTAAACGGTGTCCATGCCAGCCACCGCGACCGCCTACTCCCCAATCTCCTTGGCGATTTCACCGGCGATGCGCAGAAGCTCGCCACGGCAGTAGTCCATCTTCCGGGCGTAGGACTGCATGATGACCGAAAGCTCGGCGTTCAAGACCGCAAGCTCGTCATAGCAGTCCGCCAGTGCGCGGTGGGCATCCGTGCGCTCGATGCCGAGGATGCCGCGCAGGCTGTCCATGGAGCGTCCGGGCAGGTCGGGCCACAGCTCCCTCGCCGCCTCCAACGTGTCGATGACATAGGGGTAGATGAAGACGCGACCGGATTTGGCGGCTGCGTTCGCCACGAACGGGATGTCGAACGAGACGATGTTGTGCCCAGCGAGCACCGCGTCATCTCCGATGAAGTCGAGGAACGCATCGAGCGCGTCGCCGATGGCGGGAGCGCCCTTGAGCATATCGTCGGTGATGCCGTTGACGCGCCCCGCCGCCTCGGGCATAGCCCCCTCAATCGCCACGAGCGTCGAGAACGTGCCCTGCGGCAGGCCGTCCTTCACGCCGATGGCGGCAATCTCGCAAATCTGGTCGCTGTCGGGGTGCAGCCCCGTGGTCTCGATGTCGAACACGACGTAATCGTACTTGGATTCCATGACCTCTCCCTCTCGGGTCGAAAAAGGGGCCGCGCCACCTGCGGCACGGCCCCGCAACCATATGAACCGGCCCGCTATTCGCGGACGACCTTCTCGAACATGACGATACCCGGCGCACCCTCGTTACCGCTGACGGGCACGGCGCTGAGATGCACCGAACCCTCCTTCACCGCTGCCAAGAAACCGGCGATGGCGAGTTCTTCGATGTCGCCGCGCAGGACATGGGCGGCATCCACCCAGTCCTCACCGCGCACCCACACCGGGAACGGCGTCGCCGAGACCATGAACATGCGCAGGTCCCCATCACCGGGCAGCTCGTCGGAGTCGGTCGGGCCACCGCCCTCCCGATGGAGCGGGCAACCCTCGCAATCATCGTCACGGAACAGCTCGCAGAACAGCTCCTTGATGATGTCGGGGGCACCATCATCATCGTCATCTTCGCAACGCGCCTCCTCAGCCAAGGCCGCGGCAGCCGCACGGGCGTTCGCAGCCTCCTCGGCGAGCGTGGGGCGGTGGATGGCATCAGGTTCGCGCAAAGCGTCGCTCTTGACGGTCTCCATCAGCGCGACGGCATCCGCGACCTCCACTGGGGAGAAACAGGAGGTGAGGTTCAGCAGGTCATGGCCGCACCCGCACGTCCATTCATCCTCCTTCCGCACGACCACGGTCCTGCCGCAATCGGGGCACCAGCCCACCAGATACATCTCGTCCTTCTTGTCAGCCATATCTCAATCCTTTCCCTTGATGGCTAGATGACCTCGTCCCTCAGTATACCTTTCGGGTTCGGGTAGCAATCGCGCATCGCCCAGCGCTGGGACACGAACTCGACGCAATCCCGCATCTCAGGTAGGAGCTGCGCAACCGCCTCCTCCTTGCTGTGGGCGCGGCAAACTGCGGTGTCCATGCCCAGCTTGTGCTTCCGCGTGGGCACCTTGCGGCGCAGCTTGATGAAGAAGTAGTAATCCATGATGTCGTTTCCTTCCCTTCTCCTAGTAGTTCAGATGACGGACGCAGGTGTTCTCATACGCCCGAGCCATCAGCCAATCCGGCACATCCTCACCGAAAGGCTCGTAATAACGCGCGACCTGACCCGGACGCGCCACGAGGACGGTGACGAGCTTGCGCGAATGCGCGTTGAACACGAGGACGATTCCCGTGCTCGTGAGCACATGGACCTCGCAACCGGCGCGGTGCCCGGTGTCCACGAGGCACTGGCGGACGATGTGGCCGAAACCCACCGTCTGGGCGATGCGCATAATGCGCTCATGGCGGTCGCGGTGGAAGTGTCCGCTCTCGCGGAGACGGCCAAGCTCACGGCGGAACGCGTCGAGGTTCCCGCCGACCTTGCGCTCGATGACGTGGAAGTAGCTGCCCATGGCGTGTCCTTTCCGTTGTGCCGCTATTATCATAGCAAACTACCAACCCACAAATATGGTAAAGTAGGAACCTACATATATCGCACACAACCCTTTTCATGGACACGCGGGCGCGATTCGCCCATGCCAAGGGAAAAGGGGCACCCGGCGGGGTGCCCCCTTCATCGACCGGCTAGTCGATTCCGTATGACTTGCAGAGGTACTGGGCGTATGCCTCGCAGAGAAAAGCCACATGGCCCGATAGGCCGAAGTAGGTTCGCTCGCACCCATCCACCTTGAAGAGCGAGAACCAATCCAGAAATCGAAACTCCCCCGCCCAACGGCGAATGGCTCCGTTCTCATCCCTGCTCGCAGGAAAGGCCTCATCTCCGAATGACGCCAACTCGCGGAGCATGGCGACCTGCCCGCTCTGACCTAGATGCGCCACGTCATCGTCACTGCATGGAGGGCAGTCCTCGTGGTAACCGTTGAAGACGTACTGGCTGATGCCGCCGTTGCAAATCTGGTAGTCCATGTTGATGACGGAGCTGAGAGCGCTGACCTCGTGGAACTGGGTCGGCGTGAGCGCGGCCTTGTCGCAGGTGAGCAGCTTGTCAATCCAGTCGGTGCCCTCGTCAGTCTCCATGACGCGGCTATGCGACAGCTTGACCTTCTTGTCCAAACCCTCAAGCTCGATGCCCTTGTACTTCATGGTGGGGTTCCTTCCCTCGCGGTTGCCTGTGGCTTAATTATATCAACCTATCCTGCTATGAATGTAGTAAACTACATTCCTACACGCCCTCTCCACAAACCCGCTCCACGCAGGGAACCCGGTCATAGGGGCTTGCCCCTATCCTTGCCCTCCCCCATCCGTCACCCATGCGAACCAACCGCCATCTCTGCGCCTCCGTGCGCTGTCTCGCCATGCCACTCCCTTTCGGATTGCCGCGTTGCTCGGCAATTCTTCTCCATCGCATTGCCGGTCTTACCCGAAGTGCCGTATCGGTGGAATCGAGGTGTCTACGGCTATTCGACTGTGTAGCGCTCCGGGTCGTATACCTTTAGGTCATAGCCGCTCATGCCGATTTCCTCTCCGTAGACTTCGTGATGCACCGATTATACAGCCCCGACTGCGACTTCCATCAACGCGTCGATGTAGCCTCGAACGCGGTCGGCAATCTGCGCGGGGCACTTGATGTATACCATGCCGTCATCAGTCCGCCCCTCCTTGTCCGTAGGCGCTGGCAAAGCGTCCGCAGGAGCATCCGCATCGAACAGGGCGTCTTGCGACGGTTCGGGCGCTTTCTCGGTCTTGACGGCGAGGGAGTCGTAGAACTCGATGACAGACTCGTTGGCGTAGAGGCGTTGGCGCTCTATCTTCGGCCACACGGTGAGTCCATCGAAAGTGGTGCAGCGGGACAGGGCGACGTAGAGCATGCCCGCGCCGAACACCTTGGAGTGGACGGCGCAGCGCTCGAAGGTCTGCCCTTGCGACTTGTGGATGGTGATGGCGAACGCAAGGCGTAGGGGAATCTGCGTGAACGCGCCCACCGTGTCGGTGACAAGCTCCTGCGCGGGGTTGCCGTCATCACCGATGAAGTCGCGCACGGAGGATTTCAGTACCTTCCATTCCTTCTCGCTCACCTCGACGGGGTACTCGCAATCATCGAACTCGACTGTGACGCAATCCACCCCTGCTTCCAAGACCGTCCCCAGCGAGCCGTTCGCGAGACCGTGGTCGGGCATGTTGGCGAGCAGCATCACGCGTGCGCCCTCCACGAGGCGCAGCTTATCGTCGGTGGGCTTGTCCGAGGGCTTAACATCGCCATAGGAGTACGCCGTATACGTCCGCGCCCTCGCGCCCATGCGCTCCAACTCCCCCACGCGTTCGTCGTTGATGGTGGATGCCATGCGGTTCGTGGCGCACAGCCACAGGTCATCAGCCGGTGCCCGCTTGCGGTCGGAGACGGAGCGCTCATTGAAGTAGCCGATGCAGTCCCTATCGCCGATGCGGGCGCGGTTGAGCTGACCGATGAACTCGGGGTCGCTCTGGCGCACCACCTCGGTGAGGACGTGCGGCTCGAAGCCCATGCCCTCCCACAGCGGCGACTTGAAGGCGTATCCCTCGTCGTTACCCGGCCACAACTGCATCAGCACCCTGCGGTCATCGTCGGTCACGACCGGCGGGAGCTGGAAGAAGTCGCCCACGAGCACGACCTGCTTCCTACCCGAGACGCGCTTGGCGGCGAGCACCATGTTCATGACGCGCTCGAATAGGTCGATGCGGCACATGGAAACCTCGTCGATGATGATGACCTCCGCCTTGTTCAGCACCTTGCGCGTAAGCGTCTTCTTGTTCTCGTCGTGCGGGTCGAGCACGCCGAAGCTCACCTGCAAGGTGCGGTGGATGGTCGTGCCGTTATGTAGGTTCTGCGCCGCGATGCCCGTCGGGGCCATGGCTAGGTAGGGAACCTCGCGCTCCTCAAGCTCCTCGATGAAAGCGTTGAGCACGTAGCTCTTACCCGTACCGGCGTTACCCGATAGGAACACGTTGCGGCCAGACAGCAGGGCGTCCATGGCCTCCGCCTGACCCGGCGTGAACGTGCGCTCCTCCTCTTCCATGCGACCCCTTCCAAGTCGAGATGATGCTATATGGATATGATTATATCAGACTATAAAGCAACAATGATGCGAAACCACAATACCATGAGATGCGCACATGGCGTCTTAAGCGTCACGGCCACCAACCTCATGGACGGTTCCCTCAAGCTCACCGCGCGAGGCGTTCACCACCGTCGGCGCGACCCACTTGATTTCGAGACCGGTGGGGTTCTCCCTCGGGCCGGTCCAGTACCCGTGCCAATGCCCGCGCCTGACATGGGGTGCCACATGCCGTCCGGTCTTGCCGCCATCCTGACCCTTCGCCTCATGCTCGTAGACACGGCGAACCTCCGCGAGCTGAGGCGCGATGCGGAAACCCACGTCATGGACGGTGCAATCGGTCTGACGGCTCTTTCGGGACTGGTTCTTCTGGGGAACGTAGACCGTGCGCACATCGGCCTCCTTGGAGGAGATATAGAGAAGAGACCCCAAGATATGCTCAAGAAGATAGCTGCGCGAATGAGCCGTCATCAACAGCTCCTCATCGGTAACCTCACAAGCATATGACATGGACTCATTCACTTTACGAACAACATTCAGCTCCTCGGAATACCATCTTTCAAGCGAAATCCCCTCATCTATCGGAAGCTCGATTGCATCGAGCCACATCCGCATCCCGCGTCGAACCTCCGCCACGTCCGAACCATAATCGTCCGTGTGCCTCATCTCGCAATGATGGGTCAAGCTATCGACGAAGAGAGTTCGCCCCTCAACCCAGCAAAAACATCCCTCGTAGTAACGCGTCACATAACAACTCGCCTCACCCCAGGTGTCAGCCATATCATCGGTTAGCAGCTGTTCATACTCATCTACCCATCTTCTCTCTATGAAGATACAGCCATATGGCAGTCGCAGCAGCGCATCCACCGGCACCTCGTCCGCCTCATCAATGCGAAGCTCATCCCAAAGCTCCTTGCCGATTCTATAAACCTGTTTGCTGTCATCCCAAGAAGACAGCAACATGCTCTCCACTTCATCCAAGTCGGCACGCCGCCTCGCCTTGTCGGCCCACACCTGAGCCGGTACCTTGCTCGCCGGTATCTTCATGTCGGTCTCCTCTCAAACCGTGAATGCCATCCGCCCCCATTATCCATCGCGTGAGCCGTCGAGTCATGGGCGCAGCCGTGAATCGACGGGGAGGGCGATGCCTCTGGGGAGTCCGAGGGGATGAAGTTCCCTCGTCATTCCCGACATGGGCATGTCCAATCACCCCAAGGCTCGTCAAGGTCATCTGATGATGCGAAGGTCTCGGCAATGCGGTCATGGTACGTGGCGTGGGCGAGTCCGTATATCCGCCCCGATGCATCGCCGTCCCATGTGCGCGTAATGCGCTGGACAATCGCCTCCTCGCCAAGCCCCGTGATTGCCGCCATATCGGCGAGGGTGCATCCGGTGGCGAGGAAGGCCACGGTCATGCCTACCGATTCCGCCCGCCTCACGTAGAGCACACCTAAGCCATCTGCCCCGCCTCCCAAGGGGATGCCGTACAGGCGCATCACATCCGAGAACACGGACGCGGCGTGTCCGCGCCGTCCGGCATCATCAGGAAGGCTCCCGCCGTATCGCTTGAGGAAAGACCGCAGTCTGCGGGGCGTGAGGGGCTTCTTATACCAAGGCTCCTCGCAGCCGCCCATGAGCAGCGAGGCCTCGTCCCAGAAGGGGCTTTCCACCCCGGCTTGCAGGGCGAGCCGTTCGACCGTGAGGTAACAGGCGGCAGTCCCCAAATCGCCTTCGCGCATGTCCGGCATATCCCCTCCCCGACCTCTTATCTAGGCGTCATCACATCAAACCACAATACCATCAGGATAGATTGGTATCTATCTATATGAGACACATGCCAAAGGGCACCCTCTCGGGTGCCCCACGGTGTCACCATCCCCGGTTCTCCCGTTCGGCCCTGCGGCGCTCGCGCTCGGCGCGACGGCGGGCGAACTCCGCTTGGATGCGGCGGTCTCGAAGCATACCGGCGATGTAGAGCGAGACGGTCGCGATGACGATGCAGGCGATTCCGACGCAGAACTCAACCACCGTGCCGTCGCAATATCCGTAGACGCGTGCGCAGACAACGGCATCCTCGCAGAGGAACACACCGCTCCCGCCGAAACAGAGACCCGCGACCGTGTACTTCTCGGTCTTGTCCATCTTCCCCATGTCCCCATCCCTTCCTCATTGGCTTGTGTTAATAGTATTGTAGCAAACCACAATACTACATAGGTAGTAAAACAGGTATCCACATATCCATCATAAAGAAGGGCACCCACTCGGATGCCCTCGCTTGGGTATATGTCCTGCCCTCACCATCGCGCGATATATACGTCTTGGTATTTGAAGAGGCCTTCCCGCCAGACCTCCTCGCCAATCTCAAACCCCCGCCCGCGCATGACCTTCAACGCTTCCCGCTTGGCATCGTCAAGACCGCCGACGAAGAGGACCGCATGGAGTCTGCCTTCATTGACGGCCTTCTCGATGTTCTTCTCGCAGCGCTCGACCATCTCCCGCCGCCAGCGGGCCTCGTAACCCTTCTCGTTCTCCTCTGCCAAGATTCTCGCCGTCCTCGCATCGAGCATAGGTGTTCCCCTCTCTTCCAGTCCCACACGGGGAAGGGACACCGCCGAGGTGCCCCCTGATGTTTCCATATCCGGCTACTCGTTGAAATAACAGCGCGAGTTGAACCAATCCGCAACCTCATGGAAGGCATCTGCATCCACGTCCCACGGCATGACCACCCAAATCTCGGTGAAGGGGTCGTTAGCCTTCCACTGGTCCACATCCTCCGCGAACACCACATGGAGGTCTTGCCGCTCGGCTCCCAACTCCTCTGCACGTCTGCGAGCCAGCTCGACAAGCTCCGGGTAGCCAATGCCGAGGTCCGCTGCGTAGCTCCCGTCATACATGGCGGAGAGCTGGACGCAGTACCGCCCATTCCACTCGACAAGGTAGCACTCCACCCCGTACCCGTCCGACCACAACTCGTCCAGCACGCGCCTGAGTTGCACGGGAAGGTCTTCCAAGGCGGCGTTGAGGTCACCGGTCGCGTTCGACCAGTAGCGGTGCCCCTTCGGGTACTCGCCCTTCTCCAACGTGTGCAGCATGTCATTTCCTCTCTTCTCGGTTGCCTGTGCCTTAATTATATCAATGCGGCATCCTACCAATGTAGCAAACCACATTCCTACATAGCCTTTCCATGAAAAAGGGCACCCCATCGGGTGCCCCTCGAACACCCCCTACTACTGCAACGCGATGCCGCATCCGGTCAACGGCTCACCCTCGCGGTACTGGCGGTCAAGCTCCTCAAGCTCCGCCCTCCGCCACTTGCGGGCGTTCTCCGCATCCCCGAGGCATCCCGCATCCTCGTGCTCGCAGATTTCCTCAAGGTAGTAATCCTTCACCTGACGGCACTTCTGTTTGTACTCTTCCTCGCGGCTCATATCCGGTTCCTTTCTCTCGGTTGCCTGTGGCTTAATTATATCAACCTACCATGCTATCAATGTAGTAAACTACATTCCTACACGCCCTCTCCACAAAGCCGCCCCCGCAGGGAACATGGGTCATAGGGGCTTGCCCCTATCCCTGCCCTCCCCCATCCGTCACCCATGCGAACCGCATCACCGCGCCTACTGCACCGCCCTTGCCATAGCCGTCACCCTCCCTCCTCTCTCCCTGCCTTCTCATCATCCCGGCATGAAAAGACCCTCCCGTGGCATCGAGCCGCCGAGAGGGTCTTTTCCTAGCCTTTATCGGGTAATCAGTAGAGCATCGCCGTGAAGGGCAGCATCGCGATGTAGCCGATGACCGACAGCGCGATTCGGATGCCGAGGCCGATGAGCGCGAACTTCGTGCAATCGGAGCGGTACGGCGCGTCCATGTTGCACAGGGACGCCAAGATTGCGCATCCCGCACCGCCGAGCAGGCCCGCGAAGAGGTAGCCCGCCTTCTGACCGCCCGTGAGGAACGTCTTGCGCGTCACGAGCACTTGGTCGTTCTGGTTCTCCATGATTTGACTCCAATCGGACAAGGGGACCGGGGGTGCGCGTCAGCGCCCCGCCGGTCCCCATATGCAACCACCGTCAAGAAAGGAGACGGCCCGTCCATCGTAACACACTCAGCCCCGATATAACGCCTTGTTCTCCCCGTACCATCGGCGGGCATCCTCGACGGTGCCCTCGCCGAAGTGGCCCACGACCTCGACACCCTCGTACAGGCAGTCGGCGAAGAACGGGTGGCACTCATCGCAGAAGCCGCGAAGCCCGCGCTCGACCCACGACGGGTTGCAGGCATTCACCCACAGGCCCTCCTCGCCCTCGATTGACACGAGGTAGTCGCGCCCGCCTCCCTCGTACTCGATGATGTCCCCGGCCCTGTACATGTCCCTCAAACCCATGGATTGAACTCCTCTCCCGACGGGCACCCGCCCGTGAACGGCAGATGCCGTATATAAAACAACATTGCTAGTATACCACTATACTATAATGATAACAAGGCAACCACCTCGGTCGGTTTTCCACGCTTTCAATGGCCGGATGGTTCCCAACCCGACCCGCAGGCTGTTGAAAGGATGGGAAACCGGCTCTGGCATATAATGGAGGCTCATGTCGGCAAATAGACGGAAAGGACCTAACATGGCAACGGTATCGGAAATCGACGGGAAGCTCGATGAGCTGAAACGACAGGCCGCCGCGCTCAAGGAGCAAAGGAAGATAGCCGCCGCCAAGGAGCGCGAGCAGGCGAGGAAGTGGAAAGCCGCGACCCTCGCGGCAATCGGCGAAACCGTGCTCAAGACACTCGGCGCGGATTGGACCGACATCGACCTCGAAGGGCTGCAAGGCTGGCTCGCCGACAACGCCGAGGACATCCGGCTCATGGCGGTCACCGACCCGCGCACGCCTGTGGAGGCGAAGGAGGCGCTTGACGCGTTCAAGCGCTCCTCGAAGCCGAAGCGCACAGGGAAACCCGATGCGGTCGAGGATGTGACCGAAATGCCGGAAACCATCGACATGGCCGAGGATGAGAAGCAGGCGGACTGGTAGGCCGCAAAAGGGAAAAACCCGCAGCGGATGGCAGATGCCTCCCCCTGCGGGTCTCCCGTCTCTGCTGCAACTCATCAAGCAGAAAGGACTGACTCGATGATACGACACCACGGCGCTTTCGGCACCCACATTTCACATTCCCGACCGATTTGGCACTCGGCTACCCCTCGCGCGTGTCCCTATAAATAATTAAATGGGTGTGTGAAGGATACGTGGAGAGTGATATGGCATATTGCAAGTATTGTAGGAGACTATCTTACTACAAATGTGGTGGAAATATGGAACCGCCGCGTCATGTGCATCCCATCGCCGAATGGTGTATCCTCGGTATCGAGGTTTATTGCGGAACCGGACAACTTAGCTTTCTCAGCCCTCGTGGCGGGAAATATATAGAAATACCCCGTGGTGTCCGCAATCGCCACGGGGTATTGTCGTTTGGAGGCACTTACATGGAGGTCAGTTTCGATGCTGACGTGGCGACGGAGCACGGCATCCGCGCCGCAGTCGTGCTCAATCATATCGCGCACCTGATGCGGTTACCCGACGGGTCGCAGGTCGGTTATTTCAAGTCGTGCGGTCGCGCTTACGTGCATGTGTCGCCCGAGTACCTTTGGAAGATGTTCCCCTTCATGAGCCTCCGTCAGGCGACTGCGGCCTTGAGGGAGCTTCGCGAAGGCGGTCTCATCGCCGAGCGCGAATATGACGGTCTCGACCCCGATTACCGCAACTGGTACACGTTGACGGAGACGGGAAGCGCCGTCGCCTGACGGCCCCTTCACGGCACCAAAAGGAAGGAAAACATCTATGGCGGTTCTTCGTAAAGCACACAAGAGCAATTTCACGGTCATCGACAACCAAGTTTTCAAGAGCAACCTGTCACTCAAAGCGCGGGGACTCCTGAGCACCATGCTCTCGCTTCCTGACAACTGGAATTTCAGCACGGCAGGGCTGACCTCAATCCTCCCGTCTGACGGAGAGAGCATCATCCGCTCCGCCATCAAGGAGTTGGAGGCAAATGGCTATCTGACTCGCGAGTGCATCCGCGACGACAAGGGAAAAATCACCGACTGGCTCTGGACCTTCTCGGACTATCCACAAGATGAAAACCCACATGTGGAAAATCAACATGTGGATAAACCACAACTGGATAACCCACATGTGGAGAATCAAGCGCAATTAAGTACTAAGCAATCAAATACGGATGGAGAAAGTAAAAAGGGAACAAGTACCGATGGATATGCGACCGCCCCGGCGAAGGCTGCCCCCGAGAAGAAGGGCACCTATGGGTGTTACGACAACGTCAAGTTGACGGACACCGACCTCTCGAAGCTCAAGGCCGAGTTCCCCGCAGATTGGCAGGAGCGCATCGACCGCCTGAGCACGTACATGGACAGCAGCGGCAAGAGCTACAAGAACCACCTCGCCACCATCCGCACCTGGGCAAGGAGGGACGCGGAGCGAGGAATGACACCCAAGGCCCAGGTGCAGGCCCAATCAACGGCACCTGCCCGACCGGAGATGAGCATCGACGACATCATGGAGAAGCACGGGGTCGATTACATGACCGCCATGGAGATGCACTTCGACGGCACGTATTGATGTAGCTGCAAGGCACGAGATTGGATTTGCGGGGATTTGCCGACCATGTGCGAGTAAGTTACGCAAGGCACCCATTAAAAGCCCGAGAAACGGTTCTCATCGGCTGTGGGAAGAAAGGAAGAGGCAGGACATGGAGAAATTGAACGAGACGTTGAACCGGGTCGATGTGACCCAAACCGCACCGAAGGAGAGCGGACACGGAGACCATCGCAATGAGGAAGGCCTTCTCATCTGCGGAAAGTGCGGGACACCGAAAGAGATGAGGCTGACCTGCGAGGCGCTTGGGCGCTCAAGCATCGTGCCCATCCCATGTGAATGCGCGAAGGCCGAGGAGCGCGAGCGCGAAGAGCGCAAGAAGGCCGAGGAGCGCCGAGTGAAGGCGGAGCAGATGCGCAAGGAGTGCTTTCCGGCGAGCGGCTTCTACCGCGACTGCACCTTCGAGGCAGATGACGGCAAGACCCCCAACACGTCGTCGCTGTGCGAGCGCTATGCGGCTACCTTCGACCCGAAGGACCCCTACGGCCTTCTCCTGCTCGGCGATGTCGGCACCGGCAAATCGTATATGTCCTCGGCGATAGCTAACCGCGTCATCGACCTCGGCTTCTCCGCGTTTCAGACGGATGTCCGCTACATCGTGAACCTCATGGAGGAGTCGTTCGACAAACGCCAGAGCAAACTCGACCGCGTGCTCTCCTACGACCTGCTTCTCATCGAGGACTTGGGTGCTCAGCGTAACACGAGCTACATGATGGAGCAGGTCTACACCATCATCGACGGGCGCTACAAATCGGGCAAGCCCATGGTCATCACCACGAACCTCGACCCGAGGCGAATCAACGACGCGTCCGGCGATGAGGCTTGGAAACGCGTCTTCGACCGCATCTTGGAGCGCTGCTATCCCATCGAGTTCAACGGCTCGAACCGTCGCGCCGCAAAGAAGATGGAGATGCGCGAGGCCATGCGCAAGCGCCTCGGCCTGTGATATACTCGTAATCGCCTTGCGTGGATGGCCGGGTCGTACCCGAACCGCAGTTCCCCGTCATCCCTTCCACTCCTCCCAGATTCCTTCCTCTGGGGCGAAGAGACCCCCGGTGACTTCTCCACACCGGGGGTCTCTTTCCATTCATCGCCTTTTATGATAAAGTTCCAGATGCAGTCGGATTCGCATTGCGAGTCAGATTCGCACCGTCTCGCAACGGTGCTCTGGGGGCGGGTGCCTCTCGGCCACGGACCTTCCATCTAATTCCCCCTAGGCTTTGTCTCTTCGGGTTGCCCGTAAACAAGCAAAGACTCCCAGTAGGTCGGGGCTGTCGCTTGGGAAGACGCCATGAGTCGCTGCAATCGACTCGTGGCGTCTTTTTATATGTTTATGGAATCATGTGTTACTTCAATGTCATGAATGTGGTCTTATGGGGGTCTCTCGCATCCCAAGGCCCTTCCCCAAAAGTAGTAATCCGGTAGTAAAACGGACCCCTCGACCTGCCGCGATGCCCGCAAACTGGGCGTTCCCGGCGATTATGCGTTGATTTTATATAAATCAAGCCGTCTTTTTCGTGTGAATTTTTCATAACAATTCTAAACTTTCTGTAAAGAGCGTTGACACAAGCATATAATGTACTATAATTCCAGTATTCCGTGGATATGGTATATCTATGGATAGAAAAGAAAGAAGAGGATATAATGAAGGAAGAATGGAAAAATATAGCAGGCAGTACATGGATCAAGGTTGTGCTGGCAGCGATTATTGTGATTCCCATGCTGTATTCAGGTATTTTTCTGGGTTCTATGTGGGATCCTTACGGAAATGCGGATAAAATACCGGTTGCAGTAGTAAATGAAGACAATAAGGTTACCTATAACGGTTCCAGCCTTCATATCGGGGAGGATCTGGTTGCGAATCTGAAAAAGGCAAAGGAAATGGATTTCTGCTTTGTCGATGCCGCAAAAGCCAGCCAAGGCTTAAAGGATGGCTCTTATTATATGATTATAACGATACCTGAAAATTTTTCATCAAATGCAACAACGCTCATGGATAAACATCCGAAAAAAATGGAGCTCAGGTATACAACGAATCCCGGTACCAATTATATCGCCTCGAAAATGGACGAGACAGCGATTGCAAAGATACGGGAACAGATTTCCGCTACTGTGACAAAAACCTATGCCGATACATTATTCTCCAACGTTCAGGTGTTGAGCAGCGGCTTGAAAACAGCGGGTAAGGGCAGTCAGAAAATTCAGAACGGATTATCCGACAGTATTGCAGGGAATCAGACCATCACGGATAATCTGAACACTCTTGCCTCCAGTACACTGACCTTTCAAGACGGAAGTGAAACACTGAAGCAGGGACTGCAGGCTTATACCGATGGAGTGGCACAGCTGCAACAGGGAAGCAGGCAGCTGCGAAGCGGTATCCGCTCGATGAATGGAAAAAGCGTACAGCTTGTTAACGGCGCATCCTCGCTGCACACAGGAAGCGGTGAGCTGCAGCAGGGGGTAGAGGCGTATACAACCGGTGTAGCTGCCCTGCAACAGGGAAGTGAGCAGTTAATGCAAAGCTCTGCAGTTTTAAATCAGGGGGTGAATGCTCTGGCGCAGGGAACCTCCGATTTGCATAAGGGCAGCTCTCGTGTTCTGTCTGGTATGCAGGAGCTATCCACTGCAATAAAATCAAGTATCGACAGTCATGCTGATCTACTTGCTTATTTGCACGAAAAAAATACCGGCAGTGCAGATAGTCTGAAGCAGGTTACACAAGGGGCGGCGGCATTGGAGGCTCAGCTGCAGACAATCATAAACAAGAATACAGATGCGAGTCAGAGATTGAATGCAGCCGCACAGAAATTGAAGGATTTGCATGCTTATGAGGATACTGTGAATCAGCTAACAGAAGCGGCAGCGGATATGAATGATTTAAATCAGCAATATGCTGTGCTCAAGACAGGGCTCTCTAAGCTTTCCAAAGGAAGTGAGGAGATGACAGCTCTTCTCAGCGGAAACGATCAGGCATTGGCGCAGCTGCAGCAGGGTCTTTCCACTGTACAGCGTTCACTGGATGCACAGGGCTCCACTGCAGAAACCATGGGTCTGATACAGGGTATGCAGCAGCTTCAAAGCGGCCTTGCAGATGCTGATAAAGCCTTATCTGGTGAACAGGGACTGGCTTCGGGGATTCATGCTTATACAAAGGGCGTAGATACGATTAGAAACGGTCTTTCCACCTTATCACAGAAATCTACGGCTTTAACAGCCGGTGCAGCTCAATTACAAACAGGTACGACACAGCTGAACTCTGCAATTCCTGCTTTACAGGGCGGAATCACACATCTGCTAACGGGTAGTGATTCTCTATATCAGGGAGCCTCAGCATTAAACAGCAGCAGTCCGACATTATTAAACGGCTCTGCTCAGCTGCAGGGCGGCGCTTCTCAAATCAGCAGTGGTGCTCAGCAGCTTGCGCAGGGCTCCAATACACTGGGAGGCGGACTGTTACAGCTGAAGGACGGTTCCCATACGCTGACAAGCTCGCTGCATAAGGGAGCTGAAGAAAGCTCGGTATCAGCAACACAGAATACAAAGGAAATGCTGGCACAGCCGGTGGTCACAACTCATCAGGAATTGAGCAATGTGGAAAACAATGGTACAGCGATGGCGCCCTATATGATGTCTGTCGGGCTGTATGTTGCCTGCATGGCCTTTACTCTTATGTATCCGCTGTTGAAAAACACAGGTAAAACGACGTCCGGTTTGCGTATGTGGGCTTGCAAGGCTTCTGTTATGTATACGGTCTCCACATTGATGGCAGTCGTTATGATCGGCGTGCTGATGCTGATTAACGGTCTGTCTCCCTATCAGACGCTGCTTACCTTTGTCATGGCGGTACTGGTTTCCGCAGGCTTTATGTCCATGATTGTTTTCTTTAACATCACCTGTGGAAAGATCGGAAGCTTTATTGTTCTGATATTCATGGTATTGCAGCTGGGGGGAGCGGCAGGTACCTATCCGATTGAAACATCCTCTGGATTTTATAATGCGATTCATCCGTTTATGCCATTCAGCTACAGTGTGCATGCATTCCGCAATACGTTGGCAATCGGCGGATCCATTACACCGGATATTCTTGTCTTTGCAGGTATGCTTGTAGTCTTCTCTGTTCTTTCCATTCTGTTTTATCGCTGGAAAACAAGTGTCAGTGAAGATCATTTTGAAAAGACATTGCTGGCGCAGTTTCATTAGTGCTTATGTAAACCAGCATACTTTGAACATATTATAAGCAATCTGAAAAGGACTTATCGAAGCGATGCAAACGTTCTGATTACTTTGCGGCCGATAGGTCTTTTTTCATCTGCTTCCATGCATAGAGAAATGAATTTTTCATCTTCTATATGCTTGTCCTATGCCTGTTATCAGTATTTTCATATTATGCAGTGAGGTGAAAGCCTCAGGTTAGGAGGAACTTATATGAAGTATGCGAATGGTGCGTGCTGTCCATGGATTCCCAGGGAGCGGGAAACTAATGATGAATACTGTTATGATGATGTGGACTTTGTGGAGCAGCAGCTCAAACATCAACGGCAGCAGGCACAGATGCCTGGTATGGCATATGTACCGATGCAGGTATGGAAAAAACCGTATGAAAGAGAGATTGGGTTTCAAAGAGGAACGATTTTTCATGCTCTTGATAAACCCTTTCTCGGTGATGAGGGGGCGTGCTGATGATGAATAGAAAGCAACTGCTGAGAAAGCTTCAAATGCTGGATTTTGCGATTCAGGAAACAGCACTGTTTTTAAACTCACACCCTGATGACAGACAGGCAATGCAGTATTATCAGTCTGCCGTGAAGGAACGCGAGAAGGCTGTAAAGGAGTATGAACATCTTTGCGAACCATTGACAAATCGGCAGAATCACTCGGATAGCTGGGAGTATAGCAAAGGGCCCTGGCCATGGGAAAGGGAGGATTGATGTATGTGGACATATGAAAAGAAGCTGCAGTTTCCGGTGAATATCAGAAAACCGGATCCTGCTTTCGCAAAAATCGTAATTTCGCAGATTGGCGGTCCGGATGGGGAACTGGCTGCCTCTATGCGTTATCTGAATCAGCGCTATGCCATGCCGTATGACAGAGTACGTGCGATGTTAACGGATATCGGAACGGAAGAGCTTGCTCATCTGGAAATGGTATCCGCAATCCTGTATCAGCTGACCAGAAATCTCAGCGTCGAGGAAATAAAAGCAGGTGGATTTGATGCATATTATGTTGACCATACAACCGGCATATGGACACAGGCAGCCAGCGGAGCACCATTTACTGCCGCATATTACCAATCCAAAGGCGATCCGCTTACTGATTTGTTTGAGGACATGGCTGCGGAACAGAAAGCACGGACAACCTATGAAAATCTGATACGGGCTGCCAGTGACCCCGATGTCATTGCCCCCCTGCGTTTTTTAAGAGAACGTGAAATCGTACACTTCCAGAGGTTTGGAGAAGCACTTGCCTATGTTCAGAGTCAGCTGGATACGGAAAACTATTATCAGTGCAACCCTGCCTTTGACTGATACCAGCGGATGGTCTTCCATCCGTTACATACGATAAAGCCTTTACCTGCCCGATTTCTTTAAACATAGGAACACAGCATGATAAAAAAGATATCGTCATATAAACGATATCAAAGCTTTGGTATATTTTCATGCTAACATAAGATATAAGTAAGAACTAATCCAGTATCGCGTTTCCCAATATGGTATCAAATTCACGGATGTTACACTTTTTATCCACATTGATTTTGAAATGTCCGGCTTTTGTCCACAGCTCCAGCTCGGCATCGATATCAAACAATTTCCCTGCATTCTCTGTAGACCACATGTCAATAGAACGATAAGGAATGGAATAAATCTCGATTTTCTTTCCGGTAAGACCCTGTCTGTCAAAAATAATGATTCTTTTGTTCGTCAGTGCTGACATATCTCGATTTGTCTTATAGCACTGCAGAATCTCTTCGCCAGGTACCAGAACAGACAGCATCTCCTGTGCCGGCTCCGCTTTTTCAATGAATGACCATATTCTTCTAAATTCCTCTGCCATAGTTTTTTCCTCCTAGTATTTCTCATTTTGCATGATCCGCTTATGCAATCGCTCTATTTAGCATTGTATGATGACATGCTGTACGACAGAACATCTTTCTGATTGGCATACATGCTTTATCCTAACTGCTACAGGCAATCGATTTCCTGCCTTCTGCTGTACACATGCTCTATGCTGTTTTTCTTTATGATCTCTGCACTTTGATTATAACATGTTTCGTATTCATATTATATATAAAACATGAAATATACAAAATAAATAAATCCTGCAGGATAACTTATCGTAATCAAAATATAGAAATATATGGAAATTATAACAGCGTCCTTATGACGGCGTGCGTATATATGGTCTTTTGATTTCTATTCATTCTGATGAACAGCCTCTGCTTTGCATATCCTTTGCTTATATTTTACAAAGATTTTTGCCCTCCTTCCAAGGAATGTGTACGTATCCAATGCAATATAAAACAGCTGTCAGATACATGGCCATCCGGAATAGCAGATTTATCTATCATAGAACCCGGTTAAAACTGTGCTGAATATATGGTTACATCCACATGGGACCTTTGGCATTCACGCATCATCTGAATTCATATATGCGATTTCATCAACAGCCGTTAAAGCAGCCAAAGACAGGAAAAATCGGATTCTATAAAAGTGGTATGGCTAAATTGAGACAGACATTCTCGTATTCTTAAAATCCCTGTTTACAAATTCCTTTTGTATAGTATAATACAAAGGGCGGGGTGATGATATGCAATATAAAATCGGAAAGATTGCAAAAATCATGGGGGTGACACCGGAGGCGATTCGGCACTATGAACGACTGGGGCTGATTGTACCCTTCAAAGATCCGGAAACGAATTATCGCTATTATACAAGTGAACAGATTGATCAGCTGCTATATATTCAGCGGTTTTCTCATATGGGAATTTCGCTATCCAATATACGTGAAAATATTCTTCGCGGCAATGTACAGACGCATCGTGAAATGGTACAGCAGAAGCGCAATGATTATGTGCAGGAGATACAGCGGCTGCAGCAGAAGCTGATGAACCTGGACCACTATATCAGCATATTGAAAATGACGGCCTATTGTCTGTACAACTGCATTTATATCCAAAGACCGGGTATCTTCTTTATCTCACAGGAGGACTGTTTGAACATCAAGGAGGATGCGCAGGATTCCATCCAATTTAATCTGTTTCAGAAAAATGCGGATTTGTTTTTCCAATGTGCCCTTATCTCAAAGGAAGAAGACGATGACCGTAAAGGGATCAGCGGATTTGGCATTTATGAAGATTGCGCTGCTGAAATTGGAGTGAGTGAGGAATTCGGCTTCTCATATCTACCGGGGTGTGCTGTGGTAATCTATGCGTTTGAGCATAATGACAAGCGTTCAGCTTTAACCCGTGAGCGCATCCGCACCTTTTTTCAAAGAGAACACCTCATTCAGAAAGGTCCTGTCTTCCAGCGGCTTGTATATCGAACCTTTGAAGACCATAAGGATGCGAATCTTGTTGAAATGCTCATGATTCCTTATATTTATCAATAGAAGGAGTCTTTTTTTCTATTATCAGATTCTTACGATTCTGTCGGTTTTCTTGACTTTCTTCTTCCGTGTCGGGGATAATACTAGCATAAGATAGGAAGTGAAACCATATGTCTGGTAAAAATATTAAAAAGCTGCGCATGGAATATGAAATCAGCGTGCAGCGGCTTGCTGCATATATGCGTATAGAGCAGGAGGAGTTACTCGATTGGGAGGCAGGCATCCGTGTTCCGGATGAGGAACAGCTGGAGCGACTTGCCCAGCTTTTTCAGGTTGACAGCAGCGAGCTGATTGATGCGAAGGAGCGATCAGTCATGAAAAAGCAGAGGGAGTCAAAGCCTTCTGATCAAAAGAATAAGAAACAGAAGGCGAAAAAAGGCAAAACCAGAAAAAAGACCAAGCGGAAAACAAAGCATAGAACCGATCATAAAACAAAGAAGCAAACCGTTGTCAAAAAACGAAGGACATGGCCGCTGGCTCTGGTCCTGTTGCTGCTTGTGGCTGGTCTGGCGGCTGGAGGCGGATTCCTTTACTGGAAATACGGAGATGAGCTCTTTTCACAGAAGCAGGAATACCGTATGGAGGATATGGCCGGTACCTTTACGGACGAAAATGCTCATAACGGTGCTGCATCTGCAATTGTACTCAGGAGCGATGGTTCCTTTGTTTTCACACAAAACAGCTGTGAGGGAATGCAGGATGTGAGTGGAACGTGGAGCATTTCGGATCACAGCATCAAAGCAACCAGTACACAGGGGACCTATACCTTTGCAATTCGAAGCAGCAATCAGCTGAAGTATGAGGGACAAACGATTAACTGTGGTCCGTATAATAAGGACATCTTTACCCGTGGCGGTGCCAACGTGCAGACTCCGCAACAGGAAGAAAAGCCGCAGAAGCAGGAGGACATCGCTGGAACGTATAGTGGAAATCACAGTACACTTGTTATATCCGATGTAACAGATACCACCTTTTCCTATACTCTGACGAGTCTGAATCCGGAGAATGCGCAGCAGGTTGCCACTATTTCCGGCACTGCGCAGCGAAACGGTGATACAGCATCATTCAGCTTTTCGGATGACGGATACGGAACACAGGGAAATGGAAGCTTTACCTTTCAGGATGCACAGGTGGTATTTTCCATACAGAAAACACAGACAGATCCACAGGCTGTGTGGGGAATCTTCGAGGAGGGGACGCTGTTTCGCTAGACAATTTCATGACTTTGTCCGAATTGCAAAAAGGGGCTGTTTACAGAAGGGTCTGTATGCTTTACAATACAGGTAGAGATAACCATGAAAAATAAATGCAGAAAGGAATCGCGATTTACGGATGTCTGCATCGTATGAAGTCACAGGCTGGCTGAATAAACGTACAATTCCTATACAGCACAGCTGTATAGGAGTTTTTTTCAATGGAGGCGGTACTATGGAAGCTTATCAGAGAACAGTGGAAGAAGCATTACAGGAACAGCACAGCAGCATGCATGGATTGAGTGAAGCACAGGCACAGGAACGAAGCAGCGTATTTGGTCTGAATAAATTACAGGAAAAAAAGCATCCCTTTTGAAACGGCTGGTCAGGCAGCTTTCCGATCCGATGATCATCGTACTGCTTGGGGCTGCGCTCATTTCCGGAATCACCTCCGCATATGCACATGAATCCTATGCGGATACCTTTATCATCCTGTTTGTCGTCATGGTAAATGCGATGCTCGGCTTGTATCAGGAGGGAAAAGCGGAGGCGGCGATAGAAGCTTTAAAGCACATGAATGCGCCTGCCTGCAAGGTCGTGCGAAATGGTGAGATACGGGTTACTGCAAGTGAAGACCTTGTTCCCGGGGATGTAATCGTACTGGAGGCTGGAGATGCTGTACCGGCAGATGGCAGGATTCTGGAATGTGCCAACCTGAAGGTGGAGGAGTCTGCCCTGAGTGGTGAATCCCTTCCGGTGGAAAAGCAAACAGAGGCTTTGCAGGAAGACAATCCACCGCTGGGTGATCGCAGAAATATGGTCTATATGGGAAGCAGTGTGGTATATGGCAGAGGACGTGCAGTGATCACTGCAACCGGTATGCATACAGAAATGGGAAAGATTGCAGATGCGATTCTGGTAAGCAGAGAGGAAGCAACACCTCTGCAGCAGAAGCTGAACCGGCTTTCCAAACTGCTGAGTCTTCTGGTTTTGGCAATCTGTGCTTTTATGTTTCTGTTTGAGCTGTTACGTAATGGTGATTTGCGTGCGGAATCTTTATTGGATACCTTCATGCTGGCTGTTTCCCTTGCTGTTGCGGCTATTCCGGAGGGCCTTGCCGCGGTAGTAACGGTGCAGCTTGCAATCGGTGTGACGCGCATGGCAAAGCGCAATGCAGTCATACGACAGCTGACCGCTGTGGAAACACTGGGCTGTACACAGGTGATCTGTTCGGATAAAACCGGTACCCTGACACAGAACCGTATGCAGGTGGTGGAGCATTTCGGTGATGATGAGCGTCTGCTTGCACTGGCAATGAGCCTGTGCAATGATACGCAGGTACATGCGGATGGAACCATGCAGGGAGAGCCTACAGAGGTTGCGCTGAGCGCATATGGGGAAACGCTGTTTCATATCAATGAGGAAATGCAGAAGTATCCGCGTATTCATGAATTTCCGTTTGATTCCCAGCGCAAGATGATGACCACGATGCACAGGCAGTCTGACGGTGTTGTTCTGCAATTCACCAAAGGAGCGACGGATGTTGTTTTACAGCGCTGTACGGGCATTTGGCGCAATCAGAAAATAGAACCGATGCGGGAAGAGGATCGCGAAGAGCTGAACCGGATGAATAAACGCATGGCAGATCGTGCTTTGCGTGTACTATGTGCTGCCTGCAAATGGAATGAGCATATCGAAACAGATATGGAAACAGCAGAGTCCAATCTGGTATTTCTCGGTCTGTGCGGCATGATGGATCCGGTACGTGAGGAGGTAAAGCCGGCGATCGCCCAGTGCCGTAAGGCTGGCATCCGTCCGGTCATGATTACCGGTGATCACATTGATACTGCGGTGGCAATTGCGAAATCGCTTACTATCATAACGGATACCTCACAGGCGATGAGTGGCAGTACACTGGATACGCTGTCACAGGAGGAGCTGACTGCCCGCATTGATCAGACATTTGTATATGCCCGTGTAAAGCCGGAGCATAAGGTACGTATTGTGGATGCATGGAAATCCAGGGGATATGTTGTTGCGATGAGCGGAGATGGTGTTAACGATGCTCCCGCCATCAAGCGTGCAAATATCGGTGTCGGTATGGGAATCACAGGAACTGATGTTACAAAGAATGTGGCAGATATGGTGCTTGCGGATGATAATTTTGCGACGATCGTGTCGGCAGTTCAGGAAGGGCGTAGGATTTATGATAATATCCGTAAGGCCATTCAGTTTCTGCTATCCAGCAATATTAGTGAGGTGCTTTCCATATTCCTTGCCACGATGATGGGATTTACAATATTAAAGCCTGTGCATATTCTATGGGTCAATCTGCTGACGGATACCTTTCCTGCTCTCGCGCTGGGCATGGAGGAGGGGGATGAGGATCTGATGCGGCGGCCTCCGCGTCCTAGCAGTGAAGGGCTGTTTGCCAACGGCCTGCACATGCAAATCATATTTCAGGGCTGTGCTATTACACTGATTACCCTTTTTTCCTATATTGTCGGTCATTTTATGGAAGCCGGTGTCTGGGAAATCACACAGAGTGCAGACGGTATGACCATGGCATTTCTGACCATGTCGATGACAGAAATGTTTCACGCATTCAATATGCGTTCCCTGAAGCAGTCCGTTGTGCATATGAAAAAACAGAACCTGTATCTCATCGGTTCTGTCGTGTGTGCACTTTTCCTGACGATTGCGGTCATCTATATTCCTGTTTTATCCGAGCTGTTTGCGTTTGAACATATTTCCGTTGCGGAATTTGCTGTTGCGCTGCTCATGTCTGTCTCCATCATTCCAATCGTGGAAATTGAAAAATGGATACACAGAGCTTTACAGCGAAAGCACGGATAAGCCGGAATTCAAGAAAAGCGTCCTGTGCAAAAGGTGTTTATCAATCATTCAGCAGCTTTGTAGCTCAGTATTACATGCATAAGCATTGAGGTAAAGCGTTACAGCCTGATGAGGAATGGGAATTCATAGGGATTCCTTCAGCTATCGCATAAATTTTACATGATTTGATAAAGGCATAGAAAAGAAGGTATTCGCATTAGAACAGTGGATGGAAACAGTTCCACTGCATATTGCGGATACCTTTTATCAATTCCAGTGATTGTTTACGCGATTTGTTTCCATTCCTCCTCCAATATGGACATCAGGATATCATCGGCATATACACCGTTATCCCAAATGGCATCCCGCAGAATGCCCTCCACGCGGAACCCTGCTTTCTCATAGGCTTTTTTGGCCCGTATATTGAATGAGAACACATCCAGTGAAAGTCTGTGCAGCTTTCGCTCGCAAAAGGCGAAATCTCTTGTTGTTTGAATCGCCCAGCTGCCGATTCCCTTTCCGCAGTTTTTGCTTTTAAAAATACAGATTCTGAAATTTGCAGAACGTGCCTGCTCATCAATTTCATTGATTACGCTCTCACCGATCAGGCTGCCCTGCGGATCAAATATCAGAAAATCATATCGTGTGGAATCGTTGAGACAATTCACAAAATATGCATCCACTTCCTCTTTGCTGTAGTGCATTTTACTGCCGGTCATACGTGCAACCTCGCTGTCACATTCTGTGAATCCGGCTAAATAATATGCGTCTTTATCCTCAATCCGCGATGAGCGCATGGTATACCCCTTAAATTCCCAAATCGATGCTGTCTGCATTTCCATGCCTCCTCATCTTGATTCCTGCTTCCTTCTGCATGGCGGTAATGATTGCCATTTTATAAATCTCTTCTGTTGTTGCGCTGCGTGAAAGATCATTCATCGGCAGCCGTACACCCTGCAGAATCGGACCAAGTGCTTCAAATCCACCCAGATTGGCGACCAGCTTATATCCGATGTTGCCTGCATTCAAGTCCGGAAAGATCAAAACATTGGCATTACCTCCGACTGTGGAATCCATCGCCTTCAGCTCAGCTACCCGTCTGGACAATGCACAATCCACCTGCAGCTCGCCATCCACATCATAATCCAGCGGCATGCGCTGTAATCGCTGTGCGGCTTCACGTACAGTATCAACATCTGTTCCGCTCCCGCTTCCATGTGTGGAATAGGAAAGCAGGGCTACCTTTGGCTCCAGCTGAAAGGTCTTTGCACTCTCCGCTGCCTGCAATGCGATTTCCACCAGCTCATCCGTGTTGGGATTTCGGTTTAAAGAGCAATCTGCGAAAATATAATGCTCATCCCTTCTGCTCATAAGAAAACAGCTGGAGACGATGGTATGCGGCATGCGTGTTTTAATCAGCTGCATAATCGGACGTAGGGTATCGGCAGTAGAATTGGCAGAACCACCGAGCAGTCCGTCGGCATATCCCAGCTCAACATACATCGTACAGAAATACGTATCCTTTTTCAGCCATTCCCGGCATGTTTGTTCATCTGTTTTTCCCTTACGCAGCTCCAGCATGCGGCGAATCATGTCCTCACGCTGTGTAAACCGCTTTGGATCTACAATCTGAATTCCGGTGAGAGAAAGACCATATGCCTCTGCCTGCTCATATAGCTGCCGGGTATCTCCATACAACAGCGGAGTGAGAATCTGTTCGTTATAAAGCCGTATCGCTGCCTCCATCATTCGTCTGTCTCTGCCCTCTGTAAACAATATTCGAACGGAGCTGTCCTTTACACATAGCGGGATATTCATAAATAACACTCCTCTCTTTTTATTATAACATCTCTTCTGTCTTTCGTCGAAAAGATCACGGTATAAACCACAGGAAAATGTCCAGACTAAATAGCAAGGAGGATGTATATGAAAGTCATAAATTATATCGTTTTGATTATCAGTATTATCGGCTGTGTCAACTGGGGTCTGATTGGACTCTTTGATTTCAACCTGGTAGATATGCTGTTTGGTACCGGATCGATTCTTTCCAGAGCTGTTTATATTCTGGTAGGTATCTGTGGTATTTATCAGCTTTCCTTCTTCTCCAGTCTGAACAACGAGAGATAGGAAAGAATACGGCTTTCTGCAGTCTGCAGAAGGCTTTTTCTTTTTGCGCTGTGATTCATTGATAAAGCTGCAAATAGATGCTGTGCTATGAGCAGTGTAATGCTTCTGATTTATGAGAATTTGGCTGGTGCCTGCGGCCCTTTTGTCTTTTCTCTTATGGAAATACAGCGTTTACAGGATGGCAGGATTTGATGCCGTATGCTATACTTAATACAGAAATATATGGTTTCAGGAAGGAGTGTTGTCCTGTGAGAAAAGGCATCCTTGGACAGAAGATTGCATAGACCCATGTGAATTCCAATCAGATAAGCAATGCATAATTCGCATGGGAGGACATGAATATGAAAGAAAATAAATATGACGACGATGTATTTTTCAATAAATATAAGGAAATGAACCGTTCTGTTCAGGGACTGGAGGGAGCCGGTGAATGGTCACAGCTGAAACAACTGCTTCCGGATTTTGAAGGAAAACGCGTTCTTGATCTTGGATGCGGCTATGGCTGGCACTGTATATATGCTGCACAGCAGAAAGCTGCATCCGTGCATGGTGTGGATATTTCAAAAAAAATGCTGGCAGTTGCAGAAGAAAAAAGCAGAGATTACGCTATCACCTATCAATGCAGCGCAATGGAGGATCTGCAATTCCCCAAGGCATCCTTTGATGTGGTTATCAGCTCTCTGGCATTTCATTATGTAAAGGATTTTAAACAGCTTGCAGCCGCTATTTCCACATGGCTGACACCGAAAGGAAGCTTTGTCTTCTCGGTTGAGCATCCGGTTTTCACAGCCTATGGTACGCAGGACTGGTATTATGCTGAGAATGGGGAAATCCTGCATTTTCCTGTGGATAATTATTATTACGAAGGAAAGCGGGAGGCGAACTTTCTGGGGGAAAGAGTGGTTAAATACCATCGTACGCTAACCACCTATCTCGATACACTGCTGTGCAATGGCTTTGAGCTTCAGCACATCATAGAGCCGCAGCCTCCGGAGCATATGCTGGATATTGAAGGCATGCGGGATGAAATGCGCAGACCGATGATGCTGCTCATAGCTGCGATCAAGCGTTAATCGTAATATGGAGACAATTATTTTATAAAAGAAAAAGCCGATATACACAGCTGAATTCTTCCCTAATAAGGGAAGCTGCTAAACCTGAGAAAATCGAGTAAAGAAATAAGGGAAAACCTGAAAAAATGAGGAAAGTAATAAAGCTTCAGCATCATGTTATTTTCAGGGCGTTTGCAAAAAGAGAATTCAAACTTATCTATGAAAGATAATAGCGCTGAATTCTCCTTTTTTGATTTTCCCCATGAGTAAGAACCGCATTGGAATTTACTTCTTCTATTTTATTTGTGTATTGCATGTCGTAATACGAGTTAGATACAACAGCGTCATACCGTGCTTTATTACATTGTGCTGCATCTTAATAATTGTATTACAGAAAGCACGCAAATATAGCATTCCGTCGTCTGTAATTCTGGGGTCGTTCGCGTTAACACAGCGTCTGTTCCTGTGTCTGCGGCAGTGCGGCAGGTGCGTGCAGGGGATTTTTCATAAACAGGGCGATTCCGCAAAGAATCAGCTGTGCTGCAGGGTAGGCCATCCAGATTCCGTTCAGCTGAAACAGGAAGGATAAAGCAAACAAACTTAAGGGTAATAGTAAGCAGGGCTCCATGTAGACCAGAAAAGTGGAATTTCGTGTTTTTTCTGTCGCATAAAAAATGGCTGATGTAACTCTGGTAATACCGAGAAAGGGAAAAGACAGCGTAGTGATCAAAATAGCAGTCTTCGCTCCTTCAAAGATGGCATCGCTGATTCCAAACAGAGCGGTCAGCGGATTCAGGAAGAGGACTACCGCTATGCAGAGAATCAGAGAAACCGCAATCGTTACAAAAAAGGCTTTTCGATACAGAATATGAATCTTATCCTCCTTTTTGGCACCGTAATAAAAGCTGATCAAAGGCTGTACACCGTCGCCGATTCCCTGAAGCAGCAGCTGTGCACTGCACAGTACATAGGAAACCACCGAATAAATGGTAACCGCTGCATCACCGCCATAACGCAGACACATCCAGTTGGTTAATACGATAACAAGAGAAGGTGCCATTGTCTGTCCGAAGGGGGAAAGTCCGATGCGGACGATGGATTGCACAAGCGGTACGTCCGGCACAATATCCTTTCGGGAATAGCTTTTAAGTTCTCTGGCATACATATAGAGCAGCGTAAGGACAGCGACGACACCCTGTGCAGTGATGGTTGCCCAAGCCGCACCTGCCAGTCCCATATGAAAACGGAAGACAAATAAATAATCGAGGATGATATTCGTCATCAGTCCGCTGCTCATGATTGCCGTTGCCAGAAAGGTTTTCCCGTAATTGCGCAGCAGTGGATTCAATCCGTTGCCAAGAACAGGGAGCAGTCCCCCCATAAGTACAACTATGATATAGGAGCGGGCCTGTGCATACATGGCTCCCTTCGCTCCCAGCATACGCAGCAGCATCGGGTGCAGTGCAAGCAGTCCTACAGACAAAATGATTCCACAGACAAGCAGCAGTGCCAGTGTCGATCCCATGGCATGGCGTGCCTTGTCCTCTTTTCCATCACCACGGCTGCGGGACATGACAACAGATCCTCCAATCCCCAGTCCGATTGCTGTAGCATTTAATATTACCTGTATCGGATAAGCGAGGTTGATAGCCCCCAGAGCAGTATCCCCCACTGCATTCCCTACAAACAACCCATCCACAATCGCATAGAAGCCGCTTAACAGCATTGTGAACATGGAAGGAAGCACATAGTTCCAGAACTGCTTGTGTATATAATCTTTTTTCATTTTGACTTCACCTCCGTGCGGATGTAAGTATAAACCCTGAAGCAGCTCCAAGGTCAAGGAAAAATCATAAAAAAATGAGGATTTAGTCCTCACATATGGGAATATACAGCTCTGCATAATAATTCTGATCATCCTGATAGCTGGTAAGGGGTATCTCCCGCAGATACAGGGTATTCTGCAGGGTTAGCTTCTGCTTTGCGGCATAGGTGAGCAGCGGTGCAATATCCTCAGGGTGAATCTGACTGTGGAGCATGTGGATCACAAGGAACACACATGGCTGCTTATGCGCTTTTATCAGCTGTGCCGGCGGGTAGTCCATGTGCAACTCCTCCATGATATCCTGTTCCAGTGCAATGATGGTTTTTCTCGGCTGTATGTCACAGTTATCGATATGATAGGTTTTAAACAGGGAGCAGAAGACAAACTGATCCTGTGTCAGATGGGCAATCTGCTGTGTGAAAAAATCACTTGTTTTTTCACTTTCAAATAGAATGACAGATGTCGGAAAGGCTTTGATACTGCAGATGTTCTGATTGGATTCCACTCTTTGATACGTCTCGGATATGCAGGTGAGCTTTTTCAGAAGCTGCTGCTCATACCGTATTTTTTCTTCCGTTTCCTGTTTCTTTTTCAACAGCAGCTCATACATATTTTCCCTGCTTCTGCTGGTGCAGATGGACTGAATATCCTGTAAGGATATATCCAGATGCCGGTAATATATGATATCCAGCAGCTCCAGAATATTATCCAGATCATATTCCCGATATTGGTTGTCCGGATTCACTGAAGGGTGTACCAGACCCTTTTTTTCATAAAAGCGAATCGTGTCACTGCTCAATCCAAGCAATTTTGCTATCTGTGAAATTTTATAGGTTTCCATAATTTCTCCAATTCTACCGAGCGCTGTGCATGATATCCCATGCAGCTTCCTGCAGATTTCCATACAGGTCTTTATGTGACATACGTACCAGCTTCAGCTCCTCCAGCAGCTGTTCCTTCTTTTTGATGTAAAAGACCATCTGTTTCCCCTCATGGTGCAGCAGCTTATTCCGCAGGACGCTTTGCAGCTCCTCATCATCACTGGCATAGTTTCCACACAGGAAGAACAAGCCGTTTTGGCGCTGTATGCGAATGTTATCCATGGCTGCCTGCACAAGCAAAACCTGTCGTAGGTCACGCTGCTTTATATAGGGCTGAAAGGCCGGTAATTCCCGCTGAATTTCATGCAGGAGCATTGCGGCACTCACGCTTCCGGAAAATGCTTCTGCGTCTTCCTCACGTAATGCTTTTCGGACATCCTCTTTCAAAAAGCCCAGACTGGAAAGCATACAGACCTTATCACTGTCCGGAAACAACGGGGCTTCCCTGCTCTCAAATACGAGAACCTGTCCGGTATCCCTTGTGGCATCCTCACAGGCGAAAAACAGTGCCACAAGAGGATTGGTTGTCAGGTCGAGCAAACGGGTGCACACCTGATAGTGCTGCATTTTCACCAGCTTTTCAAAATGGCTTCTGCTGTTATAAAAATCCATCGGATATTCAATCAGCGTCTGCTTATAGATGGCATCCTCCCGCACCGCCATGTCAGGACTGCGAAACAGGGAGGGAGTCATCTTATAATTCATATTCTGATGTCCGCGGAAATAGAAGGAAACATGCGCCCTACGATACAGTAGGATGATTTCCATATATTGCGGAAGGGAGGTGATTTCTACTAGCTGCACAGCATCCTTCTCATATAGAATAGCATCCTTAACCGCTATGTCTTTTTCATACCCTGCCTGTCTCAACAGCTCCAGCAGCAGCAGATGGCGTTTCTCCATCACCGCCGCGTGCTTTAAGGTGTAGTGCAGCAGTGTCTGATCGGATATCTCGGTAAGATATTGCAGCTGTGAAGCAGGGGTGTCCGCAACCAGAACATCTGCGCGGGTGATGCTTCTGCTGATATAGCGGTAGTCATAATATCCGTTGCTGCGCAGTGAGTATAGAATAACATTATGAAATGCAGTGCGAAAGCGAGGAAGCTTATAGAGCGTTGCTGCTTGCTTTTGAAGAACTTCTGTCATGGTATCATCTCCGTTTTGTTACCTTTATTATACGTAAGGTTTGGGGAAAATGAAAGAAGTATGCGTGGTTTTGCATAGGATGATGGATTACTTCAATGATGCTTCCTCTATGACCACCTGCAATTGACCTACTGGCAGGGCAGCTTTCTCTGTACGAAGGTACGTGTATGAAATGGAAAGGCACAGAATCATCCACTGGATTCCATGCCTTTATACGTTGCTTTGTCTGCTGTTATAAGAGAACTTCACAATGAGAGGCTGTATTCTCTTTCTGCTTGGACAGCTGTTTTTTAATGTTCTGTATGCGGCATCTGCCAGGCTTCATGATCGGTATGCAGCAGCTTCTCCGCAAGCTCTGAAAGCGGCTTTCCTAGATATTCATCATACAAAGCATGAATGGAGGGATTTTCATGCGAATAGCGAAGCTTGGCGTTGCGATCCAGATGATACAGCGTATCGGCACGCTCAGCCGCAAGCTCCTCCCCGTCATGGATCGGCTGTCCGCCTCCGCCGCTGCAGCCGCCCGGACAAGCCATAACCTCGATGAAATCATAGGCTACTTCCTTCCTGCGCATGGCCTCGATGAGTCTGCGGGTATTTCCGAGTCCGCTGACGATAGCACATCGTACCGGGATTCCCTGTATTTCAAATGTGGATTCCTTCCAGCCATCCATACCGCGGACATCCGCAAATGCATCCGCATCTGCATTTTCATCGGTCACAAAATAATAGGCACTGCGCAGGGCAGCTTCCATGACACCGCCGGTAGCTCCGAAAATCACACCGGCTCCACTGGCCGTTCCAAGCGGGTCATCCAGTGGATGATCCTGCAGATAGCCGACATCGATATGCTCGGCATGGATCATACGGACTACCTCACGGGTTGTCAAAACGACATCCACATCACGGTAACCGGAATCATTCATGACCGGAATATCAATTTCATGCTTCTTTGCAACACATGGCATGACAGAAATATTATAAATGCTCGATGGATCAACACCAAGCTTTTCCGCAAACCATGTTTTCGTAACAGCACCAAACATCTGATGCGGTGATTTTGATGTGGATAAATGGGAAACCATATCCGGATACTGCGATTTCAGAAAACGTACCCAGCCCGGACAGCAGGAGGTGAACATCGGCATTTCCTGCTCCTTATTATGGTGCAGTCGTTCCAGAAATTCACTGGCCTCCTCCATGATGGTAAGATCCGCTGCAAAATCCGTATCGAAAACATAATCAGCACCCATTCTGCGAAAGGCATCTCCCAGCTTTTCAATCGTTGCCTCTTCCCGACGCAGCCCGAGCGATTCCCCCCACGCGGCACGGACAGCCGGAGCAATCTGCACAATGGTAATTTTATCCGGATCGTTAAATGCCGCAAAGGCACGCTCGCTGTCTTCGCGCACATGCAGGGCATTCACCGGACAATGTGTGATACACTGTCCGCATAAGCTGCATTCCGCCTCTTCAATACTGCGGTTCAGGGATACATTCACTGTTGTACGGGAGCCGGTATTCTGCACATCCCATACCTGCAGGTTCTGTACCTTGTCGCATATCTGAATACAGCGCATGCACTTGATGCATTTGTTGCTTTCCCGAATCAAAGGAAAGCTTTGATTCCATGGGGTATACATCACCTTTTTTTCATACGGAAGGGAAGTGATACCCAGGTCGTTGCTTATCTTCTGCAGTGAACAATTTCCGCTTCGTGAACAGTAGGCGCATTCGCAGTCATGCTGAGAAAGCAGAAGCTCCACATTACATCTGCGTGCATAGCGTACCTTTGGGGAATTGGTATAAATGACCATCCCCTCCTGGACTACGGTGTTGCATGCGGTGACCAGCTTATCCTTACCCTGAAGCTCTACTACGCAGACACGGCATGCGCCAATTTCATTGATATCCCTGAGATAACAAAGATGAGGAATTTCGATATGTGCCTCTTTTGCGGCTTCTAGAATTGTCAGCTGCTCATCGACGGCAATCTGCTGATGATCAATCGTTATCGTTACCATTTTGTCGTTCTTCCTCCTTTGAATACACCGAAGCCGTAATGGTCGCAGCGCAGGCATCGTCCGCATTCCTGCTGTGCCTCCTCACTGCTCATACCATATTCAATCGGCTCAAAATCAGCATTTCGTATGGTGGTCTGTCGCTCCTTCAGCTGTATACGGCCGCATTTTGGACGATCTGCATAATTCGCCGCAGGAATGATCACATCGCATTCAATCGCATGATGATAGCCGAGATACTCATCAATATTGGCAGCCGCGACCTTACCTGCCGCAATGGCACGGATCACGGTAGCCGGACCGGTTACACAGTCTCCCCCGGCAAATATGCCTTCCATGTTTTCCACACCGGAATGATCCAGCGCGTCGATAGCACCATGGCGGATCGGGACACCCTCTTCCGCAAAATGCTGAGATTCTATACCCTGACCGATGGCCACAACGACGATATCACAGGGTATCCGTTTTTCCTCTGTATCCGCCTGCTTCGGTGAAGGACGTCCTTTGCGATAGGAAGAAATCATCTGCGGCTGTACCCATAAAGCCGCGACCTTCTGTTCCTCATCCAGTTCAATGCGCGTTGGTGCCTGTAAAGGCAATAGCTCACAGCCCTCCGCGAGTGCACCCTCAACCTCCTGCGGCAGGGCAGTCATATCCTCCTGTCGTCTGCGATAGGCGATTCCCACATAGGCTGCACCAAGCCGCTTACTGCTTCTGGCAACATCCATGGCAACATTTCCGCCACCGATGACGAGCACGCGTTTTCCCTTGAAGTCCGGCATGATGTCATCACCGATTTTCCGCAGCATCGTAACCGCTGAAATGACATTTTCTCCATCCTCTCCCGGAATACCCACTTTTTTATCTGTCTGTGCACCGATGGCGAGATAAACAGCATCAAATTCCTTATCCAGATCACACATGGCGATATCCTTACCGATATCCACACCGGTATGAATTTCCACACCTGCGGCTTTTATTACTTCGATTTCCTCATCCAGGCGTGCTCTGGGCAGCCGGTAGTTGGGGATTCCATAGCGGAGCATGCCTCCCAGGGATTTTCGTTTTTCATAAACTACTGTCTGATGCCCCATTCGCTGCAGATAATATGCAGCGCTTAAACCACCGGGTCCTCCACCGACAATGGCGATCCGCTTTCCGGTGGATTTTGCACAGGGCTCTGGCGGCACATAGCCGGCATGATCGACAGCATAGCGCTTGATACCGCGGATATTGATGGAATCATCCAGCATGTTTCTCCTGCATCGCGCTTCACACGGATGCTCACAGATATAGGCACAGACGGCAGGGAAGGGATTATCCTTCCGTATCAGTCGGACAGCATCGGCATTTCTTCCTTCCTTCACCAATGCGATATAGCCGGGAATATCCACACCGGCCGGACACATGGAAACACAGGGAACCGGCTGATTGAGACTGGCCGTACAGCGTCCGTGCAGGATATGCTCCTCATAATCATCCCGAAATCCCTGCACACCCTTCAGCACCATGTCGGCAGCCTCCTGTCCGATTGCACAGTCCGCACTCCATGAGATATTCTGTGCAGTCTTTTCAATCAGATCAATCGTGGAAAGCGCAGCTCTTCCCTCCAGTACATCCTCCAGCAGCATCTGCAGCTGTGCCAGACCGATACGGCAGGGTACGCATTTCCCGCATGTCTGTGCATGACACAGCTTCAGAAAAGCACTTGCCATATCAACCGGACAAAGGCCCGGCGGACTGGCGATGATTCTTCGTTCCAGATCCTTGTAGAGATCTTCTATGATCCGCTGCGCATTGGTAGCGGTCATAATCGTTAATCTGCTCATAGCATTCCTCCATAACTTGTTAACGGTTACATCTCCTTCAGTATAAAACAAAACGGGAACTTTTCCAACTGCTTTTGAAAGAATTCCCGTTTCTATGTCTGGTGTTATCAATTGCTGTTACATACTGCCGCTGTTATATGACCTCCACATCCTGTGTCAGTACCTCCAGTGTCCGTACGATACCATCACCTTCATTGCTGTGCGTAAGGAAGGCGGCATCCTTTCTCACCTCATCCTCTGCATTCGCCATAACGCTTACACAGCCTGCATACGGTGCCATCGCCTTGTCATTGGTACTGTCCGCAATCAACAGCACATCCTCCTTCTGAATGTCCATATCCTGCATAATACACTGTAATGCGGTTCCCTTATCCACATCGGCATGGACAATGCTGCACATATTTCTGCCGCTGCGAATCAGCTTGATTTCTTCCTCCAGGGTTTTCGGCATCCAGCTGATAAAGCCGTTTAAGGCGCTGCTTTCTCCGGTAACATAGAGCTTCAATACCGTATCACTGATGTCCTCAAATGCCTCCCAGGGACACAGCCGCATATCGTTCAGTAAAGCCTCCAGCTGTACATAAGGGTCAATGCCACTCGCATACAGACAGCCGTTTTCCACAATCGACAGTGTGACATCCTGTCCTTCGGCAAGTGCCTTGATTCTATCCACCAGCTTCAGCGAAACCTCTTTCTTCCGCAGTACGCGTTCACTGCCCATTTCCTGCAGAAAGGCTCCGTGACAGGCGGCGATATAACCCTTATACGTATTCATCTGTAGCTTTTCTGCGATCTTTTTCAGATTTTGCGGAGAACGGCGTGAGATCAGAGCCAGACGTGCACCGGCCTGCTGGGCCTGCAGCAGTGCTTCCTTTGTATCCTCGCTCAGTGTGTGATTGTTGGTTAGCAGTGTATCATCGACACTGCAGACGATCAGTTTATACATAAGATTGTCCTCCTTTTGACATATGCAGTGTAACGCAGAAACTCCTATCCTGTAAACAGACAAGGGAACGGTTGAAAAAAGGTTGACACGGTTTCGCTGTGGAAAACGGAAAATATGAAAAAAAATTGTCAAAGCACGAAAGAGGAATGACAAAGTTTTGTCATACCGCTATAATGAAGAGGAAAGGACGGATGTGTATGCATATACGGGAAACCTTACAGAATACCCGCAGCTGGAGTGCGAACGAGCAGGCCCTGTGTGATTATATTCTAAAAAACAGCATAGAGGTCATACGTATGAATGGCACACAGCTGGCACAGGCAGCTGCAGTCAGTACCTCCTGTGTCTATCGCTTCTGCCATAAGCTCGGCTTTGAGGGCTTTTCCGCCTTTCGCATTCAGCTGGCAAGTGAGCTGAACGAGAAGCTGAGCAGTCCCAGTGAGGTGAATTACGATTACCCCTTTACGGAAAAGGAATCCACCGCACAGCTGATTCAGACACTGGGCAGTCTGTATAAAACCTCGATTGATGAAACCATACGGCTGCTTGATATCACACAGCTGGAAACGTTCGCAGAGCATATTTATCAGGCACGCTTCACCTATATTCTTACGACGAATACCAATCTGCAGGCAGCGGAGAATTTTGCACGCAAGATGGAGGAAATCGGCATGCATATCCATGTCGCGGGGGAATTGCTGCAGCAGCGTCTGTACTGTGCCTCCGCCAAGCAGGGGGATGTGGCAATCATCCTTTCCTACGCGGGAATCTCCGATCATGTGCAGGAATGTGTAAAGCAGCTGTATGAGAATAAGGTAACCGTCCTGCTGTTATCCAGCAGACACGATAAGACACTGCATTATTTTGCCACCTGCCGTCTGTATCTTTGCGGCTTTGAATCCTCCTATCAGAAAATAACAACCTTTTCCTCTCATGTATCTGCACAATATCTGCTTGATCTTGTTTATTCCGTTATCTACCAGAAGAATTATGAGAAAAATATCGAGCATAGAGACCGTGCCTATCATGTATGCCGGCTGAAGGCGAAGGAGGAATCTGGGATGAAGCGTATGGAAACGAATAAAGGAGAGGAAACATGACATTTGAAACAATGAATGATGCATCCTATAGGCAGGAGGATGGAGCGATTATCCTGCATGCCAGCGCGAAAAGCGACTTTGTAGTGGGTCCGATTACTGGAAAGGCTCATGCCAGTGCAGCCTTTCTGTTTCAGCGGGTGAAAGGGGATTTTGTCCTGCAGGCAAAGGTGTCCCAGCGCTTTCTTTCCACCTATGATGCACCGGCTCTTATGGCAATGGAGTCTGAAACACGCTGGGTGAAGGCCTGCTTTGAGTATACCGATCTGCATACCAGAGCTGTTGTATCTGTTATAACGGATACAACCTCAGATGACTGCAATGGAGTGGAAACAGACAGCGATTCCATATGGCTGCAGCTATGCCGCAAAGATCATATATTTGCGATTCATTATTCTCTGGATGGGTTGCACTGGAGGATGCATCGCATATTACGCATGGAAATGGAAGAAGAATTAAAGGTCGGTCTGGTGGCGCAGAGCCCGCTGGGAGACGGCGGAGATTTTATCTTTGAAAAGGTATCACTGAAGCCGGAGCGAAAAGCGGATATACGAGGTGGAAACTGATTCCATACAGAACGGCTGAATACTGCAGGGAAAACGTGAGGTCAATAGGGCTGCACGTTTTCTTTTCTTGGCGCAAGCAGTGAAACATGTGCACATTCCACGGCTATGTGTGACATTTGTAGCCGGTATTCTCCCCTTCGGACAGGAAAAAGACTTCCACAGGATACGTTCCCGCAAAAGTCTATCGCTATCGTATTCTATTGTGCACTGAATGCCAGCTCATCATCGAGAGCATCCAGCATATTCAGGGAATTAAACTTCTCAATCAGCTTTTCCACTGTCAGCTGTTTCTTTTCCTCTTTTGGTATATCCATAATAATTTCCCCCTTGTGAAACATCAGCAGACGATCCCCGTAGGTGATGGCATGCTTCAGGTTGTGGGTGATCATGATGGTAGTCATTTTCTTTTCTTCCACAATTTTCTTGGTCAGCTGGATAATCAGATCGCTTGTTTTCGGATCAAGGGCAGCCGTATGCTCATCCAGCAGCAGAAGCTGCGGTGTAATCAGGGTTGCCATCAATAACGATAATGCCTGCCTTTGTCCGCCGGACAGGGAACCGACACTGACATGCAGCTTGTTTTCCAGCCCCAGCTGCATATCTGCAAGCTCTCTTTCAAACAGTGGAATCAAAGCCTTATCCACTCCCTTAGTAAGACCAAAGCTTTTTCCCTTATGATAGGCCATTGCCATATTCTGCAATATTGTCAGAGAAGGGGAGGTTCCCTTCTGCGGGTCCTGAAATACACGTCCTATAAACTGGGAGCGTTTATGCTCAGGAAGACGGGAAACATCCTTTCCGTTAAAGGAGACACTTCCTGCATCCTGTCGGATATTTCCGCTGATAACATTGAAAAACGTTGATTTTCCACTGCCGTTGGAACCGATAATCGTGACAAATTCACCGTCGTGGATTTCCACATTCAAATCCCTGTACAGGATGACCTCATTGGCACTGCCCTTGTTGAAGGTCTTTTTTACATGTTCTAGTTTCAGCATACTCTCACCTCACGATTCCTGAACCTTGCGATGGAAGAATTTCCCCATTACACCATTGCCGAGAACAAGCACCGCGATAAAGATGACAGCCATAATCAGCTTCAGAAAGCTTGGCGGCAGACCCACCTTTAAGGCAGCCGCAATCGTCAGCCGATAGGTGATGGCACCGAGAATTACACTTGTTGTGAAGCCGATGAATGTAAAGCGTTTGAACAGCGTCAGCCCCATGATGACAGAAGCCAGTCCCATAACGATCATTCCGGTACCCAGCGTGATATCAAAATATTTCAGAAACTGAGAAACCACTGCACCGGACACAGCGGCATAGCCGTTGGAGATGGCAAGACCGTTCATTTTGATATGTCCGATATCCTTTCCCAGTGTCGCAATCAACTGCGGATTGTCTCCTGCAATACGCATAAGAAAGCCGTATTTCGTATCCAGAAACCAGTCCATCAGCAGCTTCAGGAATAAAACGAGAACCAGCAGGATGAAAATCGGCCACAGCTTCACGATCCAGGTGCCCAGTGATCCTCCTGCGGAATTGCCAAGCAGCGCCCCGTAGGAGAAAATCGTGTCATAGGTAAACAATGGAATGTTGCTCATATCTCCGGCTACAATCAGATTGATTGAATACAGCCCCGTCATGACGAGAATACCGCTTAAAAGGCTGGAGATACCGAATTTAACATGCAGGAAGCCAGTCGCATAACCGGCCGCAAGTCCTGCAATAAATGCCACAATTAGTGAAAGAAACGGATTGATGCCATGCATTACACACATGGCACCCGCAGCAGCACCGAGAGGAAAGCTGCCCTCAACGGTCAGATCTGCATAGTCCAGAACCTGATAGGTCAGCAGGACTCCGATGGCGAGGATACTGTAAGCCAGACCCTGCGCCGTAACGTCTAATATAAAATCCATACGTATTCACACCTTACTTTATTCTTCTACAAACGTTGCACGTTCTGCCAGTGAATCCGGGATTTTAATACCCAGCTGCTCTGCGACCTTTTTGTTGATATACAGAGTGGTATCCTTTGCGGTTTCCACAGGGATATCGCCTGCTTTTTTACCATTGACAAGAATATCGTAGGCAACACTGCCTGCCTGCTCTCCAAGCTTTTCATAGCTGATGGAATCACTTGCCAGCAGCCCGGCCTTCATCTGCCCGTCCTCAGCCGCAAATACCGGAATATTCTTTGCATTTGCCTTATCTGTAATGGAGGCAGTAGCGGAAACGACCATATTGTCGGTAATATTATAAATACAATCAACATCGCCTGCCAGCTGTTCTGCAGCGGTTGCGATTTCTGTAGTAGCACTGACGCCTTTCTTGACGATTTTAAAGTTATATTTTGAAGCCAGCTTTTCCACCTGTTTCACCTGAAGCTTACCGTTTACTTCTCCGATATTGTAGATCATACCGATCTTCTTTGCTTCGGGCAGGAATTCACGAATCATCTCCAGCTGCTTTTCCAGCGGTGCGGCATCGCTGACGCCGGTAACATTGCCGCCCGGCTTCTCATTGCTGGTGACCAGCTTTGCTTCCACACCATCCGTTACTGCATTGAATACAACCGGAATATCTGTTCCACCAGTCGCATTTACGGCAGCCTGTGATGCGTTGGTCGCAATGGAATAAATCAGATCCACATCTTCGGAAACAAACTGCTTGGCAATCGTATCTGCCGTTCCGTTGTCCCCCTGTGCATTTTTTACCGTAATCTCAAACTTCGCATCGCTCTTACCCTTCAGATATTTCTCCAGTCCCTCTCTGGCACTGTCGAGCGCAGGATGCTCCATCTGCTGGATGATGCCGATTTTATATGTCTTCTTTCCATCATCCGTTTTTTCTTTGTCGCTGTCGCCACTGTTTCCACATCCTGCAAGAAGCAGTGCCAGTGCAAGTCCTCCCAATAATTTTTTCTTCATAAGACTAACCTCTCTTTTCTATATGATATTATGATGATACCTTGTTTTGTACATAAAATCAATATTTTCATGAAAAACTTTCACATTTTTACCATGAAGTTTCACAAATTTGCATTTATAGCTGAAACCGTTACACAATATGCACAGCTATGGTATAATAGCGGATGAGATGGCATAAGGAGGATGTACGGTATGCTGCACATATACAGTGGAAACGGAAAGGGAAAGACGACTGCCGGCTTCGGCCTGGTTCTGCGTCAGACGGGATATGAAAGGCGTGTTGCGGTAGCGCAGTTTTTAAAGGATGGCACAAGCGGAGAGCTGCGTGCTTTGCAGGCTTTATCCTGCGTAAAGGTGCGTGCGACACGAATGCCGCATGGGTTTTATTTTCAAATGCAGGAGCAGGAGCAGCTGGAAACCAGACAGGGGATACAGGAGCTGTTCGCATGGGTAAAGGACAGGGCAAAGGAATGCACATGCATCTTTCTTGATGAGGTTCTGGATGCTGTACAGCTGGGGCTGCTGAAGGAGGAAGAACTCCTGCATTTTTTACAGGAGCACCGGGATTTGGAAATCATCCTCACCGGCCGCAATCCCTCGCAGGAGCTGCTGGATATATGTGACTACCATACGGAGATGGTGGAACACAGGCATCCTTATCAAAAAGGCATAGCTGCACGCAAGGGTGTGGAGTATTAGAAAATCAGGAGGATAAGAAAATGGCAATGGAACAGGCAAGAGCATACCTGAAGCAGTATCATAAGGAACAGGACATACTGGTGCTGAACGCATCCAGTGCGACCGTGGAACAGGCGGCACAGGCCCTTGGAACACAGCCGGAGCGCATTGCAAAATCGCTTTCCTTTATGGTGAGGGAGCATGCCGTTATCGTGGTTGCTGCCGGTGATTGCAGGGTGGACAATCATGCATATAAGGAAACCTTCGGCTGTAAGGCGAAAATGCTGAAGGGGGATGAGGTGGAAGCCTATACGAATCATGCCATCGGCGGTGTATGCCCGTTTGGTGTACCTGCGGATACCCGCATATATCTGGATGTTTCGTTAAAGCGGTTTGATTTTGTATATCCTGCCTGCGGTACACCGAATTCCGCAATCAGGCTGACCATTGCGGAGCTGGAGACACTGCTTCCGCAGGCAGCGTGGGTGGATGTGTGCAGGATAGCTTAGGATGAAGGCAGATCGTCTGTACGCGATAACCCTGTATCTCTTGAATCACAAACGGGCAAGCGGACGCTGTCTTGCGGATACCTTTGAGGTGTCCCTGCGCTGTATTCAGCGGGATATGGATACCCTGTCCATGGCAGGTGTCCCCATCATTGCGTATAGCGGCGTGAATGGAGGCTATGAGCTGCAGGAGGGATACAAGCTGCCTGTGGCTCTGGTAAAGGAACAGGATCACGCTATCATTGCGGCATCCCTGGACAGTATGGAGAGTGCCGGTCTGCATAAGGAGGTACAAACCGCGAAGCTGCTTTTTCCAAAGCATGAGGAAGACACCTTGGGGGTGCAGCTTGATTTTTCCGTTGCGAATGAAACGGCTATCGAACAGCGCAGGCTATTACAGTCTGTGATTGCCGCAAGGCACAGCGTTACTTTTCAATATACGGACGCTCAGGGGAAGCAGACAAAACGCTTCTGCGAGGCGGTGGCACTGATTTTTCGCTGGTATGCCTGGTATCTGGTCGGCTGGGATGTGGATAAGCAGGCCTATCGGATGTATAAGCTGGTACGGATGGAACAGCTACAGGAAGCTGAACATACAAATCGTAAGCATCCCTGTCTGCGTGAAATTCTGAAGCAGCTGGATGAGACGGATACGCAGGTTATCTGGACGATCAAGCTGCACTGTCAACCGGAGGCCAGAGGCAGAGTGCTGGAATATTTTCAGGGAACAATCATGGAGGTATATGCGGACACATCCTTTCTGTATTGCATGCAGGTACCAAAGCAGGAGCATTTCTGGTATGCAAGCTTACTCGGCATGGGAAATACTGTACGGGTGCTGGAGCCGGAGGAGCTGGTGGAACGCATAAAAGCAGACTGCAGGGCAATGCTGAAGCAGTATGAGAAATAAACAGGAAACTATGACATAGTGCTGTCGTAGTTTTTTTGGTATGATAAAGCAGGAAATGAGGTGCTTTATGAGAGAGGATAGAGGAATGGCATACTGCGGTCTTGCCTGCTGTGTGTGCTCGGAATCAGATTGCCCAGGCTGTCATGCGAGGGGCTGTGAGCATAAGGATATGTGCGGTATTTTGGCCTGCTGCCTGAGAAAAGGAATGGACGGCTGTTATGTGTGTGACGAGTTTCCCTGCGATGAGGATATGCTGAAGAAAAGAAGAATGCGTGTTTTTAATCAATGCCTGCAAAAAAGCGGACCGGCAGAAATCATGCGTTGTTTAAAACGCAATGAAGAGGCGGGGATACGGTATCATCATACAGGGCAGTTGATTGGCGACTATGATCTGGAAAATGATCGTGACATTGAGGAGCTGTTGATGAAAGGCGGTGTGCATAGCAGAGGGTGATGGAACCAAAGGAAACACCTCGCGACTAAGCCACGAGGTGTTCCATAGAAATTCACATGTATTTCTACAGGAGCGTACGTTAGATACAATGAAGCTTTTCATCATGATTCTCTTGGATGCAGCTTAATACGCAATAAGGAAGCAGATATAAAGTATCATTATGCAGGACGAGAAGACTGAATCACTGCGAGATGGAATATGACACATTCATCAAAAATTTGAAAGATGTTATGATACATCAGAAACCACAGAAGAGCATTGCCGTTTGGATTATCCAGGTCTGTCGGGAAAGAGGAAAGGCGAATGCAGTAGGAGCGAGGGTTTCCCCTTGAGTGGTTTCCTGTACAAAGTAATTTATATACCCCTATCAACAATAATGGCAAGGAATTCTATAGACCGTTGACAGCGGGCCTTGGCGCAGAATTAGCATTTCACTAAGTGTATATTTTCAGAGTGATCCGGGACACTGTAACACGATTGCATTGGAAAAAGATCACGCCTGTATTTATACCGGATGAAGGGAACTGGGCGACTGCGTAAATGATTTGGATATCCGTGTGTTTGAATGGGAGTCAAGGATATCCAGAGTTCAGGTAGATTATAAAAACGGGTATGAAAATGAGGAAGATGATGAGCTGTCACATATGTCAGTACAGCTGCCGGTTTATGCATATACAGATAATGAGTTACCCTTTTCGTAGGAAATTATCCCTGCTTTTTTTCAAACAATTTGACATCAAAGAGGTGAATGATTAGACTTTCTTTAAATAAGTACCGATTTTAGCTTTATTCCGTTAGATACTGTAGCTATTAAGAATAGTATACCATAAAAAGTTGAATAATGTAATTCTATATTTTAAAAATTATTTTGATATGATATAGGTGAAAGAAGTACTATTTAAAGGAGGCGAATCATATGAAAAAAATAGCAGCTATCATCGTATCATTATGTCTTTGTGTTGGAGTGTTAGGAGATGTAAAGTATACTGTTAGTTCAAAAGAAATACCGGAAAAGTACATTGTAGAAACAGGCTCATACAGCCAAAATCAAAAAGAGCAGCTTGAAAACGCAAATTATGTATTCTCAGAGAAGGAATTGAAAGACACTCCTTTTGAGGGTCAAAAAGTTGAAGTAATTAAAGGTGAATTATATGTAAATGGAAGAATCATTTGGACCATTAAAATTTGGATTTTATCTAAAGGTATTCCAATTTTAATAGGATGGATGGCAGCAGGTGGTGTGGTAAAACAGGCTACAAACAAAATAATAAAAGCAGAGTTAATAAATAAAGTTAAGTTTGCATGGAACAAATACAGCAACATGACTGATGCTTATGCAGATGAACAGCAGAATTTACAGTCTGTAAAACTTTCTAATGGCAACCAATGTGTTTTAGCCCCAAGTGGTAAATACTTTAATTGTATGTATTCCGCTTAACTTGTAAGTGAGAAATAAAATCAAAAAACAAGTGCCTGATAGAAATAAGCCATTAGTTGAGAAAGAAGAGCTGGAGAATCTTATTAAAGAAATGATGACTGATAAAGAGGTAGAAGATCTGCTGAAGGAAGGCTTTACCCGAGAACAAATTGCATATGTGGCCAATGAAAAGAAGAAATGTGATGAGCAAGGTAGGGTTATAGGTAAAATCATAGATATCCTAACATGGATATTTCCGGATTTTAAATAACCTCAATTAAGCCGAGTTTGGCAAGAAAAATAAGAAAAGAGAATGAAATCCTACGCGTTATTCGTAGTTTAAATTCTCTTTTTTGCTTATATTATACCAGGAGGTCTCTTCTATACACTGAAGCTATGAACGTAACGCCTTATACATGTAAAAACGGACGATATTTTAAGCTCAGCTGCTCGTATTGAACGAATGCTTCCGGATATTCACCTATCACAGATTTTCACCATTTGAATCAATCACACTTCGATACCAGTCGTAGCTGTCTTTTTTTAGCCGACGCTTTGTCCCATTTCCATAATCATCCTGATCGACATAAATGAATCCGTAACGCTTACTCATCTCGGAGGAGGAACAGCTGATAATATCTATGGGACCCCATGGATAATAGCCGATGACCTCTACTCCATCCATGATCGCTTCCTTCATGTTTCGGATATGTTCCCGAAGGTAAGCAATTCTACGCTCATCATGAATGCATCCGTCCGAACTGATTTCATCAAAGGTCCCAAATCCATTTTCTGCAATGATAATCGGCTTTTGATAACGATCATAATAATAATTCAACACCGTTCGCAGACCAAGCGGATCGATTCCCCAGCCCCATTCACTAGCCTCTATATAAGGATTGGATACCGCCCCATCATCATTTACATCAGCACAGGAATTGCTTTCGCTGGAAGATGCACACGTGTAATAATAGGAAATCGCCAGAAAATCTGCAGGGTTTTCCTTTAACATGCGCTCATCCTCCTCCCGGATATCCAGCCGTATATCGTGCTCCTGAAAATAGCGAAGCATATATCCCGGATACTCTCCGCGCAGCAGAAGATCAGAGAAGAAATATTCACGCTGATTACGCTGCATATTCGCAAATACATCCTCCGGTTTACATGTCAGCGGTTCGCTTAGACCATCGTATACCATCATCCCAATCTGAAAATCCGGATTTATTTCATGTCCTATTTTTGTTACGATAGCACTTGCTGTGCATTCATTGTGTATTCCCTGATATTTCGCTTCCATAAGGTTAGAAACGCGATCACTGGGGATTCCCAGATGATTGAAGGATTCGTGATGAATCAGGTTGATCTGATTGACGACAATCCAGTACTTTACCTTATCTTTATATCTTCGCATAACCGTATCAGCATATTTTACAAAGAAATCGATGGTTTTGCGATGATTCCATCCATTATAAGCAGTTGCCAGATGCAGCGGCATTTCATAATGTGATAAGGTAATCAATGGCTCCATGCCGTTTTTAATAATTTCATCGATCAGATTATCATAAAAGCGTAGACCTTCTTCGTTTGGAGTAGTCTCATCTCCGTTGGGAAAGATTCTTGACCAGCTGATCGAGGTGCGGAAGGAGTTCATTCCGGTGCCTGCCAGCAGCTTTAGATCTTCCTTGTAAGTGTGATAAAAATCAATTCCATAGCGCTTAGGATAATAACCTTTTGTATCCTGCAGAGCAGCTTCGATATCCTTCATGGATGTCTCCTTGTTTGATTTCTTTTTAAGATCACCCTTATCCTGCACCTTGAGAATATCCGCAACACTCCATCCTCTCCCGCCTTCCAGAAAAGCACCCTCTGCCTGATTCGCTGCAATGGCACCTCCCCATAAAAAATCTGCTGGAAATCCTTTTTTTAATTGCTTCATATATCTGTCTGATTCTGCGTTTCTTGCAGAATTTCTCCTTTCCATTTATAATAAAGGGATGCATACGGCATCCCTTTTTGCTTTACAGTTCTTCACCGTTTGTTTGAATTACATGCTGATACCAGGTAAAGGAATCCTTTCGAATTCGTGCATTGCTGCCGTTACCGCGATCATCACGATCCACGTAAATATAGCCATAGCGCTTGCTCATTTCTCCCTGTGAGCAGCTGACGATATCGATTGGTCCCCAGGATGCATACCCAAATACCTGAACCCCGTCGAGGATGGCTTCCCTCATGGCCTTGATATGCTCACGCAGATAAGCAATACGGTACTCATCATGAATGTGTCCGTCAATGACCGTATCAATCGCACCAAGTCCGTTCTCCGCAATGAAGATAGGAACATGATAACGGTCCCAGTACTGATTCAAAGAGTTTCGGAATCCGAGAGGATCGGTAGCCCAGCCCCAGATAGAGGTTTCCAAATACGGATTTTCTTTAGGCTGAGGCTGCGACGCATCTACGATTCGGGTGAAGTAATAAGAGAAGGAGAGAAAATCTGCAGGGTGTTCCTTTAACAGCTTCAGTTCTTCCTCCTTTGCATGGATCTGTATCTGATGATCCTTGAAATAACGAAGAGCATAACCGGGATATTCCCTGCGCAGTAAAACATCACTGTAGAAATAGATGCTCATCTGCATCCGTTGCGTATTAGCAAAAACATCCTCCGGGCGACAGGTGGCAGGATATAATGCATCATCTCCCAGCATCATACCAATCTGCATTCCCGCATCGATTTCATGCGCCAGCTTTGTGGCTTTTGCACATGCGACAAACTGATGATGCGTAGCCTGATATTTTGCGCTCTCCCAATCCTCATATCCGTCTTCCACCATACCCAGACTGGCGAATTCTCCCCAGCCGCCAAGGGAATTGATCTGATTCAATAGTATCCAGTATTTTACTTTTTTATGATACCGTTTAAACAGTATCTCACAGAAGCGGACAAAGAAATCAATCATTTCAGGCGCATACCAGCCCTTGTATTTTGTAATAAGATGAACCGGCATTTCATAATGAGAAACGGTCATGACAGGCTCAATCCCGTTTTTCAACATTTCATCAAGGAGTGCATCGTAATATCTCAGTCCTTCTTCATTCGGCAGATCCTCATCCCCGTTTGGGAAAATGCGGGTCCAGTTGAAGGATGTACGAAAGCAGCTGAATCCCATTTCCTTCATCAGTGCAAGATCTTCCTTATAGGTATGATAGAAATCAATGCCGTGCCTTCTTGGATAATAGCCATCCTTATCCTGCAGTGCTTCTTCGATTTGCTGAGCGGTATGTGTAAATCCAACGACATGCTTGCGGTCATAGTGTTCCGGAAGAATTTCAATATCAGCCATGGACGGCCCTTTTCCATCGATATTCCATGCGCCCTCCGCCTGATTTGCGGCAATAGCACCACCCCATAAAAAGCCCTTCGGAAATCCGGTTGCTGTTTTCCACATATTATTTCTTCAGCTTTCTATACAGACGTATCATATTCTGTGTTAAGTTGACCTCGCTGTTGATGGTCATCAGTGTATCCTGTGCATGTGTGAAAAGCAATGTTGTTTGCAGTTCATCCTCATTGATGGAGCTTTGTATCATTTCGGTCTGAATCACATGAGCCTTCGTTATTTCTTTTTTTGCAGCGGTTATTTTAGCCTTTATATCCTCCTCACTTTTATCTTCCAGGAGGGCATTGACTGCCTCATTCAACAGATTGCGACAATCACCTGCATGTAAGATGATTTGCATAGCGGCACTGTTAAGCTGTTCGATCGTAGTTTTTTTCATAACACCCTTCCTTTCTATGCTTCTTCTGTACGCTCACGCATTGCTTTGCGCTTTGCCAGCTGATCCTTTTTCTTTTCATCCTCTTCTTCCTTTTGCATACACTGTCTGTCATATACCTTGAAGAACGGATAATAAATAATCCAGGATAAGACGAATATGAAGAAGGTAAACAACAGACCGATCATGCCGCCAACTGCATAGGAGCAGATTGGTCCAGGCAGATACCAGAAGGAGAATAAGGTCGTTATTTTCGGCAGGATATCAAAGTATAAGGCAAGCCAGGTCAATGCAGGGGCAAGCAATCCGACTATCCACATAGGAACCATTAGAATCGGATTAAATGCGATTGGTGCACCAAATACAAGGGGTTCATTGATATTGCATAAATTCGGTACCAGGGAAGCCTTGCCAATGACCTTGCATTTCTTTGATTTTGCCATAAACAGCATCATGAGTCCAAGCGCCAAGGTACAGCCGCCTCCGCCGAGGGTGAAATAATAGGAAACTCCGTCTGCATTTATGACAGATGCTGCGTTTCCGGCAGCGACAGCCGCCTGATTTGCGGCAATCCCCTGTAAAATCAAAGCTGATTCAATTGGATAGATGACCCATGTGGAAATACCGAAGGTGTACAGAAAGGTATAGCCGAAGAAATACAGTACCACAAAGCCGAGAAAGCTGTCACCCGCACTCAAGATCGGAGAGAATAAGGTATAGATACAGTCAAAGATATTGATGTGCAGCTGGAAGATAAACAGCCATCCGACGAACAGGATAATGAGAATCGGAATCAGTGTATCAAACTAGACTGTGATGAAATCCGGAATAGCGCTGTCTTCTTTAAAGAAGGAATGTGTAGAGAATGCGTTCATCAAAAAGCCTACAAACAAGCCTGCCATTAAGGCCGCAATCATACCGCCGTTACCAAGCGTGGAGCTTTGAAACAGAATGTTACCCGCTTCATCAAAGGTGGGGCCTACCAGCATCAGGAAAAAACCGATACCTGCCAGACCTGCTTCCTTCTTTGTCTTATTGTGCCGTTTCTTTTCCATAAGCAGGTAAGGCACCAGATAGGCAAGGTACAGGGACAGCAGACCCAAAGAGAAGGTTGACAATGGACTGAAATCCGGGAACCCGTCAATCAGACCTCCAAAGGCTGTTAGTATTGTTGTAAATGATCCGATAAAGATCATTGGCATTGCAGTTAGGATCGCTTCCTGTACAGACGCAATCCAGGGATTACGCGCAAGCTTGTTCATTTTCGGAGCAAATTTGTTCGTCATCCAATCCATGAATTTTTTCATATGTTTCTCCTCATTTTTTCATTTTGTTTAAGTTACTTTAAAAGCGAAAGCTTTTGATGCATTAGTCTTCAAGGAAGGGTAATGCGAAATCAAGAACGGCATCCCCGTCTAACTCGCCGTAGGCATCCTTCGGTATGATTTGTACAGCTACGCCATGGGGCTCTGCGATGTCCTCCAGATCCTGCAGCATATAGCTCAGATGCGGACCTACCAGCAGCAGGTCGATATCCTCGATGTAGTCCTCTACAACAGAATCACTTCGTGCCTTTACCCCGATTTCGATGTTGCGTGCTTTTGCGGCCTGTCGGATGTTCTTCGCCATAAAGCCGCTGCTGGCTCCTGTACCGCAAACTAATAAAATGTTTTTCATAATGATCTCCTTTGTGTCCGTAAGCTTTTTAACATTCCACGGACTTTTTTTAATAATGAATGAAATTTTTCTGGATTGGTGTTAGAATATAGAAGAGATGTATCAAAGTATTCCCGTACTTGGCTGAAGTGATTCAGCGTGTGATATGTCTCTTTTTCTTATACCAATCAGTGTGACTGCCCTCCTTTCTTATCGACACCCTCAGTATAACGAATGCAGCCGAAACAGACAAATTTTAAAAGTTCCTAGCGCACGGAACTTTTTTAAGTTGAGCGGATTTTCGAATTCACGTATACTTATCATGTAATACTATCATTGTTTACAGGGGGATAAGGCAGGAGAGTGATTGAATATGAAAGATAATATATCGACATTGCTGGATTATTTATGGCATCACTATGAAAGCTGGATTTCCGCAGCTGAGCTTTCCCAACTGCTTCACGTTTCCACCCGCCAGATTCGCAAATACATCAGTATCCTGAATGAAGAGCATGTCGAAGAACCACTGGTCATTTCCACAAACAAGGGCTATAAGCTAAGCAGCACGGAGCAGTATCTGCGTTATCGGGAGAGCGGAAAGCATAATCTGGAAACCCCGCAGACACGGCAGAATCTGATAATACAGAAGCTGATTTCCTCCAAGAACGGCATTGATATCTTTGATCTGGCACAGGAGCTTTATGTCAGTGAATCTACAGTGGATAACGATATCCGCAGTATTCGCAAAATGATATCCGCCTATCAGATCGGTATTCGCAAGGAAAAGGATGTGCTATTTATCGATGGCAGTGAAAAAGAAAAGCGCCAGCTGATGAGCCGGCTGATTACCAGTGATTCCTATGATAATTTTGTTTTAAAGGATGAAGTGCGGCTGCTGACCTATCATTATCACTTCTGGGATTTCCGGAAGAATCTTTCCGATATTTTTTCACGCAACAATCTGTTTGCGAATGACTATACGCTGAACAATACAGCCCTGCATTTGATTGTGATGATCGATCGCATCCGCAGCAGCTGTATCCTGCATGAGCAGGTGGACCTCACACCGTTTTTCGAAACGCCGCAGTATACGGTGGCAAGAGAAATCCGGGAATATATTGAAGAGGCATATGCGATACAGATCAATGATGCGGAATTATATAATCTTACCCTGATTATTATGAATAACACCACGATGATCGATTATTCCTTCATTAACGGCTCCAACATTTCCTCCTTCATTGAACAGAGGTATATAGATATCGCCCATACCGTTATACACAATGTGGAGGAATGCTATCTTCTGGACCCCTTTGATGAGGAATTTATCGCAAAGTTTACGATTCATGTCAAGAATCTGTTTAATCGCGTAGAGCATAATTACTATGCTAAAAATCTGCTGACGGCAAAGATAAAATCGACCTATCCCCTGATCTATGATATTGCCGTTTATATCGCACAGCAGTTTAAGGATATGTATGACATCATTTTGAATGAGGATGAAATTGCTTTTATCTCCTTCCATATCGGCAGCTATTTTGAAAATAATGTACAATCAAAAAATAAGCTGACCGTATTGTTTCTCTATGCGGATTACTATAGTCTTCATCAAAACACGCTGGAAAAGATCAGTCGCCGCTTTGAGGACAAGGTGACGATCAAGTATGCGATGTCCATCCATTCATATCAGCCAAGTCTTCTGCATGCGGATTTGATTATATCGACTGTAGAAACACCATTCCCTCAGCCATCCATCATCATTCATCCCTTTTTAATTGAAAAGGACATGAATCAGCTTGAAAACACAATTACCAAAATGCTGGCTGAAAAAAATAAGAATAAGCTGAAGGAGTTTTTATTTGATCTGTTTGATCCCAGACTGTTTTATACAAATATGAACATGGATCGCACCCAGCTGATTCAGACGCTGTGCAATGATGCCATCCGTCTAGACTATGCCGATGCTTCTTTTACAACGGATGTCTTTGCGCGTGAGCATATGTCTTCGACAGCTTTTGAGGATGCCGCCGTACCGCATTCACTGGCAAGCAATGCAAAGAAAAGCTTTATCAGTGTGGTTTTGTGTCCGCAGGGTATGGAATGGGGAACGCATGAGGTTCATATTGTCACACTGCTGGGGGTACATGATGATTCCAGAAAGCTGTTTGCGCAGATATTCGATCATTTGATTGAGATTTTAAGTGAGCCCTCCTTTCTCAATGAGCTGGTAACCTGTCAGGATTATGATTCCTTTATTCAGAAGCTGACACACTATATGGATGCAGTCGATGTATGAAGCAGACTGCATCTTTTCAACGGTAAGCTGACAAACTGTTCGCGAGGCGCAAAAGCAGACAGTTGTGTAGAAGGCTGCTGTGCTTTTATGATGAAAGGAAGCATAGCGGATGTAGTCTGCCTGTTTTTATATGGAAGCAAAGAATCCTGCAATGCCTATGCACAGCTGAGGACATTTTTCAATTTGTTCATGAGAATAGGGATGCCGCAAAGTCGAAGACATATGGCAGCCAGTGAAAAAAACAGCATCTGTCAAAACAGCGCTGTTTGCTTTTACGTGTTATGTTTTTACCAGAATCTGTATGGTCTCTATGCAGGATTTTTTGTATGCATTCTAAGGTAATCTCCCTGTATTGGCGAAAGTGCACAAATTCCGTACGAATTCATTCTGATATGTGCCAATGCGAATTCCTCCCTCTAGATCCTATGGTCAATTCTCAAGGAAGCAAGTCAGCTGGTTGCTGTGCTGGTATCATCCTCTGTGTTTGAGGCAGTATCTGAACCTGTCACCTCCTTTTTAAGCCCTTGTATGCCAGATTGATTTTTTATCGGCAGGAATCGGTCATACCAGGGAATGGCATCCTTATCGAACAAAGACAGGATACACTGATACATGGTCACCATATATAAGACAGCCAGAATGAGTACAGCTCCTCCGTACATCCAGTACGCTGCAGCGCTTTGCGTTAGAAAGGCCAGCACACAATGAAAAATATAAAACGGTGCAGGCAGGATGAGACCGTAAAGAATCATAAAATGAAGCAGATACTGATACCAGTGCGGTGGGTGCCCATCCAGGGTCACAAGCTTGATTTTCACAGCTGCCTTACCCAGCGTTCTGCCATGCATAAGTATCGGAAGAATGAACAGATACAGAAATACGACTGCCAGATATAAAAGACAGATGCGTATGGCAGGGCTTGTCAGCAGGAATTCATCACGTAATAACAGAATCAGTGCAGTGATGATGGCTGTTGTCAACAGGATGATGAGGTTATCAAAGAAAAATGCCAGTGCTCTGCGCAGTGGGGATACGCTTCTACCGCGGTCATATGCTTTTTCATCCATACGGCTTCGTGAAACGAGAAAATGAGCAAATACCGGTGTGATTGCATATCCCAGCATGCCGCCCAGTGTATTGGTAATCAGATCGTCAACATCAAACAGACGGTAAGGGCGTGGATAGTAACCGAACAGTGCACTCAGCTGCAGACATTCGAAGGATAAGGTCAGAAGAAAGGTAAACAGCAGAGTCTTTTTCCAGCTGCATTGAAAATAGTAGCGAAGATAAACACCGAAGGGAACGGTAAGCAGAATGTTGAAGATGATCAGATACAGACTCGGCTCATTCAATGCTGTCAGATAGGTGGCGGGATCATTCCAGATTAGGGAGCTGTTCATGGTGAACTCTTTTAAAGAGGCAAATGGAATCAGCTGCATAATCGGCTTTGTATAGCTAGCTACTTCTTCCATTGGCGGCAGGGGAAGCAGAACGAGAAAATATGCACACAGCAGATAAAATATAAAGGAATACACGATCAGAACACGAATCGGTAGTATCGATCCGTATTTTCGATATTGAATAATGATATAAGGCAGCGTGATAATTGCCGCAAGAAATGGAAACAGCAGCAGTGCTGACTGCAGGGGAATCAGATATACAGACATGAGAACATACCTCCTGTTCTATTATAGCACGATGAAAGAATAAATTAGAAAAGGTGACAGAAGTGATAGTTTATCAAATGGTAAAAAAGCGATGCTTTCATCGCTTTTCTGGACACCATATACTGAATGACTCCTAAATGTAATACATATAATCACCTGTATCAACGGGTGCTTCCTTTTGAGGCAGCGGCTTTTCGATAGGGCTGTGTACAGCCTTCCGCTCGTTAATCTGCTTTTCATAATCCTTCCAGCTTTTGAAATACTTGCCTCTTGGCGGCCTGCCCGGCTTGAGAAGGACGGTGCTTTGGTTGATTTCGTCACTGTCTTCAATATCCCTGCCAAGCTTATTCGCCATGGTCATTCTCGGCTCACAGCCATCCTGAAACAATACAGCAGTGAGAAGCTGGTAACGGAACTGCACCTGTTCTTCACAGTAATAGCTGATTTCGGTGAGTAGATTTTCCAGAAATTCTATTAAGAGCTTCTTTGTCAGATTATCCTTGAAAATGATAAAGGTTTCCTTATGGAGAGAGAATATTCTTGTGGCCTGACAGGTCGTAAAGTTGCCTTCAATCTGTTCGTAGAGCTTTTCTCTGGTATCCTGCAGCCAGATACCGCGCTGTTCATCCTGTGAAAGAAAGCCCCGGTCCTCATAGCTGACATGAAGCACCTGTACTTTTTTACAATGCTTATATAAATTAGGTAAAAACCTGGTTCGCAATACCGGATATTTCATGTGTGTCTCCTTTTTTTTCAATGTTATTTTATATGTATAAGTATAACACGATGGAAAAGGTTTTGCGACATACAATCATATATCACTAAAATTCTAGGATTTCAATTTTCACATAAGTATGGTATACTTGTACGGGTATTTCCATTCTAAACACGCCGATAACGTGTTTTTATTTGGGCTTTTCAGCGAATGAGGCGATGGATGCGGGGTACGATAAGAAGAAAGGAAGTGAATGCGTGAATTTCATTCAGGAACTATTAGGAAATCTAAACACATTTTTATACAGTAATATATTGATCATTCTGCTGGTCGCAGCAGGACTGTATTTCAGTATACGGAAAGGCTTTGTACAGTTTCGCATGCTGGGGGAGGCACTTCGTCTGCTTGGGGAGAAGGCACATCACCATGACGGTGTATCCTCTTTTCAGGCACTTATGATATCAACGGCCTCCCGTGTAGGAACCGGTAATATCGCCGGTGTCGCAACCGCTCTAGCTGCAGGAGGAGCAGGCTCTATCTTCTGGATGTGGGTGATTGCACTCATTGGAGGTGCCAGTGCCTTTGTGGAATCCACGCTGGCACAGATCTACAAGGAGCGTGATGGTGATCAGTTTCGCGGAGGTCCTGCATATTATATAGAGAAGGCATTGCATAAGAGATGGCTCGGTATTCTGTTTGCGGTATTGCTGATTGCCTGCTTCATCTTCGGTTTTAACGGATTGCAGGCATATAATGTAAGCAGTGCTCTGGAGTATTATGTAACGGATACACAGACTGCCTCTATGCTGGTAGGTCTTGTTCTTGCGGGTGCTACCGCAGCGGTCATCTTCGGAGGTGTTCATCGCATCGGTATCATCAGCTCTACGATTGTTCCCATCATGGCAGTGTTGTATATTCTGCTGGGACTTTACATAACGATAGCCAATATCAGCGGACTGCCGGCAATATTTGCACAGATATTTCAGGAAGCCTTTGATCTGCAGGCTATCTTCGGAGGCTTTGCAGGTTCCTGTGTTATGTATGGCATCAAGCGCGGACTGTTTTCCAATGAAGCGGGTATGGGGTCTGCACCAAATGCCGGAGCAACAGCAGATGTGTCCCATCCGGTTAAACAGGGGCTTGTACAGACAATATCCGTTTTTATAGATACGATCCTCATCTGCTCGACAACAGCGTTCATGCTGCTGAATTTCGGTATTCGGGACGGACTGACGGGAATGCCGTATGTGCAGACAGCGGTTTCCGCAGAGGTAGGAACCTGGGGTATTCATTTCATAACGATTTCCATTATCCTGTTTGCCTTTTCCTCCCTGATTGGCAATTACTGCTATGCGGAAAGCAATTTGAAATTTATCATCAACGATAAGAAGGCACTTCTTGTATTCCGATTGCTTACGGTTGCCGTAATCTTTTTCGGGGCACAGGCGGATTTTTCCACCATATGGGATTTGGCCGATGTTTTGATGGGCTTTATGGCGATAGAAAACATCCTGGTGATTCTTCTGCTGGGCAATGTTGCTTTCCTTGCTTTGAAGGATTACACGAAGCAGAAAAAGCAGGGGAAGGACCCGTTGTTTGAACCGCAAAAGCTGGGAATCCGGCATGCGGAATGCTGGGAGGGCATCGACGAGGAATATAAAGAATCCTGAGGGTATTTATAGCTGGAGGTTCCTTACATAAGAAAATCATGGAAACACCCTGCTTCTGCGTATGCAAATGCAGGGGTTTTAATATATAGGAAAGGTCGTGATGCTAATTCTATAAGATGCTGCTTCAAATAATAGGATAGTAAAAATGACAGAGCCATCATTAAATATTTTGACTGGGAACGCGGATGCCTTTTGTACCGATAAGAATCAGCTGATAAAGAGTATAGTTCCAATTGTCATGGAATATGGTCTTTATGATAAGGAAGGGCAAAGATGGAGTTAGCATTTCCTTTCAGCATTACGAGGAGGATGGTTTTGTATTTGAAAGTTTCGCATCCTGGTGTTATACTAACAGACGTTGGGAATACTGCAAAGGAACAGGAAAGAAGGTTATTGGAATGACGAAAATCGATATTATCTCCGGCTTTCTGGGAGCTGGAAAAACAACGCTGCTCAAGAAGCTGATCAAGGATGTATTACATAAGGAAAAGATTGTTCTGATTGAAAATGAATTTGGTGAAATCGGTATTGACGGTGGTTTTCTGGAGGATGCAGGAATAGAAATCCGGGAAATGAATTCCGGTTGTATCTGCTGTTCTCTGGTTGGTGATTTTTCCGAGGCATTGAAGAAGGTGCTTGCGGAATATCATCCGGAAAGGATCATCATAGAGCCTAGCGGTGTCGGCAAGCTGTCGGATGTAATAAAAGCGGTACAGGGAGTGGCGGAAGAAGCCGAAATTTGTATGAACAGCTTTACGACGGTTGCGGATGCACAGAAATGTCGCATGTATATGAAAAACTTCGGTGAGTTTTTCAACAATCAAATTGAATATGCCAATACGATTATTTTAAGCCGTACGCAGAATCTGAGTGAGGAAAAGCTGCAAAGTGTAATCCATGATATAAGAGGGCATAATGCACATGCGACCATGATAACGACACCATGGGATGAGCTGAACGGAGAACAGATTCTGGAGGCAATGGAGCAAAAGAAATCACTGGAAAAGGAGTTGCTGGAGGAAGCGGACATCTGTCCGACATGCCATCAGCACCATGACCACCATCATGAGCATGGTGAGGAATGCAGTCACGACCATGGCCATCATCACGAGCATGGGGAAAGCTGCAGCTGTGGGCATCATCATGATCATCACCATCATCATGCGGATGAGGTGTTTACCAGCTGGGGAATGGAAACCGTACGCACCTATGGGGAAGAGGAGCTTCGCCAAATTCTGGAGAAACTCTCCAATAGTGAGGAATACGGTATCATCCTGCGTGCTAAGGGAATGCTGAAAACTGAAAGTAAGGAATGGCTGTATTTTGATCTGGTTCCGGAAGAATATGAAATTCGAAAAGGGCAGCCAACCTATACCGGAAGATTTTGTGTCATCGGCTCCAAGCTTGAAGAAGATAAGCTGAAAGAGCTGTTTCATGCGGAATAGGAGAAGGCTATGACAGTACCTGTATATCTGTTTACCGGATTTCTGGAAAGCGGTAAAACAACACTGATTAAGGAAACACTGCTTGATACAGGATTCAATACTGGAGAGCGCACACTGCTGCTCGCCTGTGAAGAAGGTATGGAAGACTACGATGATGATTTTCTGACAAAAACAAATACCGCACTGGTTACTGTGGATAATGAAGCGGCGATGAGCTATGAGTTTTTAAAGAAATGTGACAGTCTGATTGAACCTGACCGAGTGATGATTGAATTTAACGGAACCTGGAATTTAAATAGCTTTATGGATGTAGAATATCCCTTTGACTGGCTGCTGGTTCAAATTCTTTCTACTGTGGATGCCTCCACGTTTGAAGTTTATCTGAATAATATGCGCTCCCTGATTTACGATCAGCTGCTGCATTCGGAAACGATTATCTTTAATCGTTGTGATGAAACAACGAAAAAGCTGTATCTGAGAAACAATATAAAAGCAATCAATAAGGGTGCGCAGCTGATTTATGAGACAAGAGATGGGCAGATCGTGGAGCTTGGCGATGACGAAATGCCGTTTAATCTACATGCGGATGTAATACGCATAGCGGACGGCGATTACGGTCTGTGGTATATGGACGCTCTCGAGCATCCCCGTAAATATGAGGGAAAAAGCGTAGAGCTGAAAGGAAAGGTCATCGCAACGCATGTGGATGGAATACCGAATGCATTTGTCTTTGGACGCTATGCCATGGTCTGTTGCGCAGATGATACCTCACTGATCGGGCTGCTGTGTCATTATGAGCATGCAAGTAATCTGATACCGAAGGACTGGGTCAGCATTACGGCGCAGATTGCGGTCGAATTTGATGAGGAATATCAGGGAGATGTCCCGGTTCTATATGTAAAACAGCTGACCGAGGTGCTGCCGCTGGATGACGAACTCGTTTACTTTAATTAAGTGGTTATCGGAAATTGTCTTACCTGTGGTCATATAAGCAAAACAGTGTAATGAAAAGGTCGAGGGTATCGTGTTTAAAAAATGATAGGCTTGACCTTTTTTTCTATATCTTTACGGAATAGAAACTGCTTTTACGATACCTTCACGGAAAAGGTATCTGCAGCAAGCTTTGAGTTTAGGCATGAAATATAAAATGTGCTGCGCCCGGGTGATATTGCCGGACGAATCGGTGGGGAGGAGTTCAGCATATATCTGAACGGGATACAGGATGAGGCACAGCTGCAGCATGTTATAGATACCCTGCTCGGCGTATTCGCACCATCCGCCTGCCACAGATGCAGAAAACGCTGACCATAAGCATAGGCTGCTGTCTTGTTGAACATGCACAGGTCTGCTTTCATGATGTGTATGAACGAAGTGATCAGGCACTTTACAGGGCAAAGGAAAAAGGTAGAAATCAGGCTGTTGTTTGTACGGCAGCCTACTTCAAAACTTGCAAGCCGGCTATATGTATTGCATGTAAAAGCATAAAATACAGTCGGTTTTTTGTTATTCCCTCTTAACTTGTGGTATAGTATACCTGTTGAGAAAAGAAGGGAGCAGCTATGCGTAAAACAAATTATCACATGCATACCCGGCGCTGTATGCATGCCTCAGGCAGGGATGAGGAATATGTAATAAGTGCCATAAAAAACGGTTATGAGGAAATTGGATTTTCCGATCATTCCCCATGGAATTATGACAGCGATTTTGTGGCGAATATGCGGATGCCGTTGTCGAAGTTCGATGACTACTATGCCTCCGTTTCATCTTTAAAAGAGAAATATAAGAATCGCATATCCATTAAAATCGGTTTGGAATGCGAATATTTCCCCAAATATATCGATTGGCTAAAGCAGTTTCTGATTGACAAAAAGCTTGACTATATCATTTTCGGTAATCATTATTTTAAGACGGATGAGGAACGCGTGTACTTTGGGACCGCATGTGAGGAGGAGGCATGGCTGATCGCCTATGTGGATGAAGCCATCGCCGGGATGAAGACCAATCTATATTCCTACCTGTGTCATCCGGATCTGTTCATGCGGGGCCGTCGTGTGTTTGATGAAGTCGCAAAGCGCGAATCGATACGTCTGTGCCAGGCTGCAAAGGAATTACATATACCACTGGAATACAATCTGGCAGGTGCTGCCTATAATGACATCATGCATACCATGCAGTATCCGCATATTGATTTCTGGAAGACTGCGGCAGAGGTTGGCAATACGGCGATCATCGGAGTTGATGCCCATGAGCCGGCTGCACTGGAGACAGATTCATATCGTGAGGAAGGCATTGCGCTGCTTTCGGGCCTTGGCATGAAGATAACCGACACACTGCCCTTAAAGGACTTTACAAGCTATGAGTGAAGAACATATATTGATTGTGGAGGATGACGAAACCATCCACAATATGATCGATGAATATTTGGAAAAGGACTATATCTGTGTGGACGCATATTCCGGAACAGAGGCACGTCTGATTTTGCAGCACACCGAAGTATCGCTTGTACTGCTTGATTTGATGCTGCCGGGAGTCAGTGGAGAACAGCTTCTCAGAGAGCTGAAGCAAAAGCAGCTTCCGGTTATCGTGCTATCCGCAAAGGATGGAATCGACGACCGCGTGGCTCTGCTGAATGAGGGTGCTGATGATTATTTATGCAAACCGTTTGATTTAAAGGAGCTGAAGGCCAGAATTCAGGTTCAGCTGCGCAAACGAATGTCGAAGCAGGAGCATGCCATTGCTGTAGACGGTGTTGTTCTTCTGCCGGATTTCTGTCATCTGGAAATTCAGGGGATGAAAATTCGTCTGACAAGACATGAATACAGGATTCTGGAGCTGCTGATGCGGGATGTAAAACGGGCACGTACGAAAAAGGAAATCTATGAATATGCATGGGAAGATGATTATCTGGGAGATGACAAGACCATCAATGTTCACATCAGTAATATCCGAAGCAAGCTGCATGCAGTTTCGAAACAGGAATATATTGAAACGATATGGGGCATCGGATTCAAATGGAAGGACTAAGGTCCTTTTCTTTATTCTTTCTTAACCTTTTCCAGACAGTTTCTGAAACTTCATTTGCTATAATCTTCATGTACAAGGAAGGAATGATAATATGAAGGAATGGATCGTAGAAACGAATGACCTGACAAAGAAATTTCATAATTTCACAGCAGTAGATCAGGTATCTTTTCATATGAAAAAAGGATCGATTACTGGTCTGATCGGACCAAACGGTGCAGGAAAGTCCACGCTTATGAAGCTGATGAGCGGTTTGCTGCATGAAACACAGGGGGAATTGAAGCTGTTTGGCAAGCATCCCGGTGAGGACCCGTTTGTATTCCGGCGTGTAGGGACGCTGATAGAACATGCGGGACTGTATCCGGCGTTGAATGCGTATGATAATCTGAAAATGAAGGCACTTATGCTTGGGTGCTGCAGCCATGAGCTGATAACAGAGCTTTTAAAGCTTTGCTCACTCTCGACTACAGGAAAGAAAAAGGCAGGCGATTTCTCAATGGGAATGAAGCAGCGTCTGGGAATTGCGATGGCATTGCTGGGGGATCCCGAGCTGCTGATTCTGGATGAGCCGACAAACGGACTCGATCCGCAGGGAATCTGCGATATGCGTGATCTGCTGAAGCGTCTGCAGGAGGAACGCGGCATGAGTATCCTGATCAGCTCCCATATGCTGGCGGAGCTGGATAAGGTTGCTACGGATTTCGTTGTGATTCGTTCTGGTAAAATTATTGAGCAGTTCACAAAGGAGGAATTGCTGGAACGCTGCAGGGACTGCTTTCAGCTGCGGGTGGATGATGTGAAAAAGGCAAGTGTTATCCTGGAGGAAACATGCTTTGTTCAAACCTATGAGGTGCTGCCAAAGGGGATTCTGCGTCTGTATGATCATTATGAGGACCCCTCCCATATCGCACGACAGCTGGTACTGCATGATGTGGCACTTTATGGCATGGAGGATCATCATCAGGATTTGGAAGCCTATTTCCTGAAGGAGGGAGAAGAACATGTGGAATAATCTGAAAATGGATTTATATCGTATGGTGCGGCAGAAGTCCTTTTATATTTCGATGACCGTTATGCTGCTGTTGTATTTATGGCTGACAACTGCTGTGGGGTTGCAGAACAATACACCGTTTGCGACCTTTCATCAGGGGAAGGATACACTTGTTGATTTTCTTTATTACTTTCCTAAAAGCTCTTTTTATCAGATAGCGGTACTGATCTTTCTGTCTCTGTTTTTCTGTGAGGAATATGCCAGCGGCTTCGTGAAAAATATCTATCCGATGATGCACCGTAAGGAGCTGCTGTTGCTGGAACGCTTTGTGTTTTCATTTATCACCGCGTTTATATACTGGGCTGTGATCATTGTCATGGTTGTAGTGGAAAATCTGTGGCAGCAGGATTCCTTTGCCTCCTTCTCCATCCTGCAGTTTATATGCTATTCCCTGATGCAGATGCTGATACTGACTGTAATTGCATCCTTTCTGAATATGCTCATTCATGCGACCGGAAGCAAAGTGCTTGCTATTCTGGTGTCTGTAGGCTATGGCAGTATGACGGTATTTATGCTGCATGCCGGGATTATGTCATTACTGAAGGTGGAGTATACGGATTATATTCTGTATGCGATATCCGGTCAGCTGCCGTATTCCTGGGACGCTGTATTCTACAGCCGGGCTGCTATGGTGGCAATTACCAGTGCAATCCTGTATAATATAGGCAGTTATGTACTGCTGCGGAAAAAAGATTTGAAATAAGGAAGAGAGGGAACAATATGCTGGAAATTATCGTGCTTGTATTAGGATTGCTGTGTCTGTTCCTTTTACTGCTTCTCTTCCTTCAGCATAAAAATGTCCGCTGTATCAGAGAACAGCTGACCTACACCAACCGGGAGCATAGCACCTTCCGGTTTTATTCAGCATCCATGGATCCGCAGATGAAGGCACTATGCGAGGAAATGCAGAAGCTGCGGGAATATTATATGCAGGAAAGTGTGAAGGCGATGCGGATGGACCATAATTTTAAACATCTGATAACCAATATATCACATGATATCCGCACTCCACTGACAAGTATCAGCGGGTATCTGCAAATGCTGGAAACGGCAGAGGGCGAAGAGGAACGGCAGCATTGCTTTCAGGTGATCCGGGCACGTATGACATATCTGCAGGATTTACTGGAGGAGCTGTTTTTGTATACCCGTCTGAGCAGTGCCAGCATTGAGTTTCATCCGGAGCCGATTCGTATCCATGATATGCTGAGTGAAGTACTGCTGCATTATTATAAGGATTTCAAACAGCAGGAGCTGCAGGTTCAACTGGAGGTCGATCCTATGACAATGCTGACAGGTGATCCGGTATATCTGAAGCGAATGCTGCATAATCTGTGTGTCAATGTACTGCGTCACGGCTTTGGGACCTTTGTTATCTCTGCAAAACGAACAGACAACACATGCGAGCTTGTGTTTGAGAATGACCTTGTGGATGATGTAGATGCAAAGGCGATTTTTGAACGCTTTTATACAAAGGACAATGGTGGTAGCGGCAGAGATACAGGTCTTGGGCTTGCTATTGTAAAGGAGCTGTGCGAGGGAATGCAGGGTACCGTGTTTGCGCAAAAGGAAGCGCATCGGCTGGCCATTCATACGATTTTCCCGCTTGCTTGATTATTTTAGAATGATAGCCTGCATTAGGTGAGAACACCAGCAGGAATTACTGTTATGAGGTGAATAATGAAAAACATATGAACGGCGTTTATAATTGGCTGCTTGGAAATAGGGATCCTATATGTTGTTTTGTATATTGCAAAAGTGGCAGGTGTTGATCTGCGTGTTTTATCCATATCATCAGTAATTACACAAATGATAGCGGTGATGCTGCTCCCGATTATCTGCTTACTTGTATTTCGAAAGGATACAGGTTCGCTTTTCAGAATCAGACATACGTATCTGTTATTGTTATTATGCATTATGTATTGTGTTTTTTTTGTTGTACATCAGCAATTTAACATGCCTGGCTTCTATCTGTTTATACAGGATTTAATCATCATCGGGTTTTCAGAGGAGTATTTGTATCGGGGTGTGATGTATTCCATAATGAAAAAAGAGAATACAGCTTTGGCAATTGTATTGAGCAGTTTACTCTGGGGAATCACACATGCCGTATATCCAACGGTAGTGGTTGGTGGTGATCTGTCTGTATTTCTGACAGATTGCATATCGAATATAGGATTTGGTTTGTTTATCGGATATGGCTTTATTTATGTATTTGAGGAATCTAAAACGTTATGGATTCCTAACTTACTCCATGCTGTATATGACTATAGTATGGGGTATGGCTGGATTATATTTGTTGGAACTGTTATGTATTTGTATATCGTAAATAAAGGAGGACATACCAGACAAAAGTAGCTGTATGATAAGCACCCTTGTTCATACTCTTCTATCTTAATAAGGAGCAAGCATTCCTTAGCTGGCATCATGGCGAAATCTTTTTGTGTAAAACAGGGGACATGGTATAATAAAAACAAGGAGTTGATGATCATGAAGCGCTTGCCGATAGGAATCGAGGACTTTAAAGAACTGATAGAAAAAGAGTATTACTATGTGGATAAAACAATGTTTATCAAAAATGTTCTGGAGGAAAAGGTGATCCTATATACAAGACCGCGCCGGTTTGGTAAGACACTGAATATGAGTAGGCGCTGCCCGCCCAGGCGCGCTGTACTACTTCTTTTCCATTAAGCAAAAAGAAAACGCCTATCTCTTTAACGGCTTAAACATAATGAACAGATGTGATGCTGTTGAGCATCTAAACAAATATCCCGTCATCATGATTTCTTTAAAGGAAATGAAGCAAACCACCTTCGAAAAGCAATTGGAAATGTATAGTATTTTCATTCGTGATATCATCCGCCGAAATCAGGAATTACTGGAAAGTGAACAGATCAATGCAATCGACAAGGAACTGCTGACTGCATATTATATGGGAACAAAGAATGAAGTCAGCCTGCAGACAGCGATGAAATTCCTTTGCGAGTGTCTTCAACAGCATTATCATCAAAACGTTATCCTGTTGATTGACGAATAGGCGCTGCCCGCCCATGGCGCGATGTACCCTTGCAAAGTGCCTATCTGCATGGCTATTATAATCAAATGGCGGAATTTTTAAGAAATGTTTTCAGTGCTGCATTAAAAACAAACGATGCCTTGGAAAAAGGGGTATTAACAGGCTGTCTGGAAGGAATGGTAGGCGTGCCCGCCCGTGGCGCGATGGTTATCGATGTGGTAATCAGGATATTTACACTACTAGTGGGCAGAGCCTAATCCCTGGAGTGTATTGATGTATGTAAAAAAAAATCATTCAGAAGGATGATGAACCTGAATCCTTCTGGGCAAATACGAGTGGTAATGATGTGATATATCGTTTCATACAGCAGGGGAATACGGAAATGAAACAGGATTTTGACATCTTGCCCAGCGGCGGCATGATTGAAAAAACAATCAAACCGGAGCTGACGTATCGGGAACTGGATGATACAGACAATTTATACAG